>Ga0180007_10000102_pt1 | contig 151280 bp, 125 predicted proteins | sample MM_PC_MetaG_FD_121122 | JGI IMG/M metagenome (GOLD analysis project Ga0180007, IMG submission 121122) | Groundwater microbial communities from the Aspo Hard Rock Laboratory (HRL) deep subsurface site, Sweden - MM_PC_MetaG | ecosystem: Environmental > Aquatic > Deep subsurface > Groundwater...
GTAATACTAAAAAAAGTATTACAGATGCAATAATCCATTCAATGATTATTCGTTTTGTTTTCATAAGTCATTAATTTTATCTTTAGAGATTTATGGTTCATCCGTAGTTTCAAACATTTCTTCTGAAGCAGCAATAGCACACATTGATGCAACTGTAGTTGCACATGCTAAACTCGCCATCATACATACCAGTTTGTCCATGCCTCTCATATTTTCAAGTGTCCAATTAACACAATTTTCAAATCGTTCACCCCAGCTTTTCAAATTATTTACATGAACATTACTAATGAGCCCATTATCAATCCCAACATTAAACTTAGCAATTAGTTCTCCTTCTCTAGTAAGATATGTAAACGTTTTAGCAGATTTATTTATATTTTCTACTGTTATTAGCAAATCAAATTTAGAAACTAAATCATCCCGTTCAAAATAAACGTGGTATATTTCAGTTGATGATTTCAATTTTTGGTTCAGCGGAGTACATATTGTTCTAAGTGAGCAATCCTCATGGCTAATGATGAAACTTTGGCTAATATTAGGATTTAAATTTTTGTAGTTGATATTACTAGTAACTTGTGCGGTATGATCGGCAAGATTTATAGGCAATGGTAAGATTTCCTTTATTCTAAGTCCAACATTATTACCTTCTTGAATCATCTCAACCCCTGCCTCTTCCTGCACTTTATTACAAGAAACAGTCAAACCAAAAAGCAATAGAATGATGCAATATAAATTTATTTTTTTCATTTTTCAAAGTTTAAAGTTATTTAAATCGATTCAAATTGGGGAGATTGATCAAGATTTACCTCTTTTTTTATTCAAGATAATCTTAAAACATTTTAAGATTTTGTATGACTTACTACATGTTATCCCTCCTTTCTTGTAGTAATTAATAAAAAACCAATTCAATATTGTTGAATTGATTATAACCACTAAAAAAAGTTGGGGAGTAAGTGAAATAAATGCTATTTAGGCATTTGATATTATATAATTCTGATATTGTGAAAAAGGTAACCCTATAATTTAGAAAATGTTTAAAATTTATCTTAAGAATTGGATTGAAAGATCGGAAATATAGTTGTTACTATTATGCCAATCGAGTAGATAAAAAAGCAATATTTTGGCTATCTTTGAACCGCTCGACAATTAATTTTAATTCATGCTTTTTAAAGAGATCATAGGCCAGCAGCAAGTCAAAGAACGCCTGATTCAAACTGTTAAAGAAAACAGGGTGAGCCATGCCCAATTATTTATTGGAGCAAACGGCTCCGGTAAATTAGCGCTTGCCATCGCTTATGCGCAGTATATTAACTGCAAGAATCGCACTGAAACAGATTCATGTGGAATTTGTCCTTCTTGTATAAAATACGAAAAGCTGATTCATCCTGATTTGCATTTCATTTACCCGATTGCTGCAACCAAGGAAGTTAAAAAACCAAGGAGTGCCGATTTTATCGAGTCATGGCGATCTATTCTTATCGAAAACAATTACTATATCAGTTTGAACGAATGGCTTGAAAGAATTGGGATCGAGAACAAACAGGGAATCATTAACGCCGAAGATTGCAATTCTATCATTAAAACACTGGGTTACAAATCGTACGAAGCGGAATACAAAGTAATGATTATTTGGATGGCCGAGAAATTATTTCATGCAGCAGCCCCAAAGATTTTAAAAATACTGGAAGAACCACCGGAAAAAACCCTTTTCATTTTAATTTCGGAAAATCAGGATCAAATTATCAGCACGATTCTTTCGCGAACCCAAATGGTTAAAATTCCTAAAATAAAGGATGTTGATTTATTAAAGGCATTAATGGCTGAAAATGAACATGAACCGGATGAGATACAAAGAGTAGTGGATTTGTCGGAAGGGAATTATAAAAATGCCTTATTTTATCTTCAGTCAACCGAAATCGAAAAAATAAATTTCCTGAAGTTTAAAGAATGGATGAGGTATTGCTATGCCGGCGATCTTGTAAAGCTAACATCTTTTGTTAATGAGTTTGGAAAACTGGGCAGAGAACGTCAAAAAAGCTTCTTTCTTTATGCATTGCAAATTGCAAGAAGTTGTATTTTGGTAAACTTTGACCAAAATGAATTAGTCAAGTTAGATAAGGAAGAATTAAGCTGGTTGACAAGTGGATTCGCTCCATTTATCAATGTTGCTAATATAAATGAATTTACGAAAGAATTTAACGAGGGTCATTATGCAATAGAGCGAAATGCAAATCCTACAATATTATTAATGGATATTTCGTTGAAAGCCACAAAACTACTAAAGATTAAGCCTGAATGAGATCGCCATTTTTTTGTAAATTCGCAAAATAATTTGAATCAATGATTGATGATATTTTAAATATAAAAAATGAAGAACACCAGTTTTTGAGTCGGGGATGCGGTTGCAAGCCGGATGCCAACGATGAAATTAACCATGTTTTTAAACATAGATGTTGTAAGCTTGACGAATTTGATTGGATGAAAGACGTTACGCTACCATCATCTGTACCAGTTTTTAATTGTGTAGAAGTAAGGTTTAAAAACAGCAGGAAAGAGTTTTTTCGGATTACAGACGGGTTGGATATAAAGGTGGGAGACATTGTTGCGGTTGAATCTTCACCCGGCCATGATATCGGGATTGTTTCATTGGTTGGAGAAACTGCAAGGTTGCAGATGAAACGCAAAAAAATCGATGCTAATTCTACAGAAATCAAAAAACTTTATCGACATGCCCGGGCATATGATATTGATAAATGGGTACAAGCTGTTGAAAAAGAGCCTAAAACGATTATTAAGAGTCGTCAAATTGCTGGTGACCTAAAGCTTGAAATGAAAGTTAATGATGTAGAATACCAGGGAGATAATACCAAGGCAATCTTTTATTACACAGCAGAAGAACGGGTAGATTTTAGGGAATTAATTAAAAAGTTGGCAGAAGCTTTTAAGATCAGAATTGAGATGAAGCAAATTGGTGTTCGACAAGAAGCTGCTCGTTTGGGTGGAATTGGATCATGTGGAAGAGAGCTTTGTTGTGCAACCTGGATGTCAAGTTTTAAATCGGTGACTACAATAGCCGCCAAAGCACAACAGTTATCACTAAATCCTCAAAAATTAGCCGGGCAATGCTCAAAGTTAAAGTGTTGTTTGAATTATGAATACGACACCTATGTCGAAGCTTTAAAAGAATTTCCCGATCAGGATTTGGTCCTGAAAACATTAAAAGGAGATGCAATTCATCAAAAATCCGACGTTTTTAACAAACAACTTTGGTATGCTTATGTTAGCAATCCAAATAATTTTATTGCATTATCATTAGATAAGGTAAAGCATATTATTAGTTTGAATGAAAAGAATAAAAAGCCACAAAACTTGGAAGATTTTGCTGAATTTATTGAAGAGAAAAATGATTTTGGCGATATCATGGAACTAGATGATTTAAATAGGTTTGATAAAAAAAGAAAGCCAAACAATAAAAGCAGGAAAAAATCATTTTAAAGAATACTAAAAGTCGATGAATCTAAAACTAATTTACATTTCTTTATTGCTTGTAACAGGACTGGTCTTAATGAACTCATGTGATGCTGATCTGGTTATTAGTGAGAATAAAGCTATTATTGGTGGTTGGGATAAGGATAAGCCCATCGACTTTAGTTTTGAAATAATTGATACTCTTGCCTTGTACGATTTTTATCTTAATATCCGGCATTCAGAAGAGTATGCTTATCGAAATATTTATTTTTTTGTTAATACTGAATTTCCAAATGGCAATGTCAGTCGAGATACAATAGAATGTATGTTGGCTAATCTTAGAGGAAAATGGTATGGAAACGGCTATGGCAATATTAAAGAAAACAAAATCCTTATCCGACGGTATTTGCAATTTCAGAATGCAGGTCTTTATAAAATTGATTTTATTCAGGCAATGAGAGAAGATGAACTTCAAGGCCTGTCCGACATTGGAATAATTATAGATAAATCGTCTGCAAATTATTAGACTTATATTTATTGGTAAATGAAACAAAAAGCAAGTAACAAGACAAAATCTCTTAATTACATATTGAAATTCTGGATTATATATTCAGCATTATTGTTCATAGCGGTACTCATGTTTATTGGGATTTCAAATGAATGGTTTGGCCCAATGCCAAGTTTCGAAGAATTGGAAAACCCTCAAAGCAGCTTGGCTACGGAAGTAATTTCTTCTGATGGTAAAATATTAGGAAATTATTATGTTGAAAACCGATCGAATGTTGATTATCGGGATTTGTCTCCATATTTAGTAAGTGCCTTGATCGCAGCCGAAGATATTCGTTTTGCCAAGCATTCAGGAATAGACCTGAAGGCATTATTCAGAGTTGCTTATGGTGTATTCACTGGTAATTCAGGTAAAGGAGGTGGAAGTACAATCACCCAACAATTGGCTAAGAACCTGTTCCCGCGAAAAGGTAATCCTTCTATAATAACTTTATCAATTGCAAAGTTAAAAGAGTGGGTTACAGCAGCTAAACTTGAAAGGAATTATACCAAGCAGGAAATTATTGCCATGTATTTAAATACAGTTCCATACGGTAGTCAATCATTTGGAATTAAGGCTGCATCCAAAACTTTCTTTAATACAACTCCAGATTCTTTAAAATTAGAAGAAGCTGCATTAATGGTTGGAGTTGTAAATGCACCTACCTTTTATAGCCCGGTTCGGAACCCTGAAAGGGCATTCGAAAAACGAAATATTGTACTTTATCAAATGAAAAAGTACGGATACATAACTCAACAAGTATTTGATTCTGTATCAATAATACCGATAAACATGTCAAATTTCGATGTACAGGATCACACACAGGGTCTTGCACAATACTTCCGTGAATATCTTAGAGGAGAAATGAAAGAATGGTGTTTAAACCATTACAAACCGGATGGCGAACCCTATAACTTATATACAGATGGATTAAAAATTTATACCACCATTGATTCAAGAATGCAACAATATGCAGAAGAAGCCGTTAAGGAACATTTATCATTGGATCTTCAGCCCGAATTTTATAAGCATTGGCAAGGTTATCCAAATGCCCCCTTTGTATTTGAAGGTGCTGCAATTAATGAAGAAGTTGAAAATGTAATGGATTTAACAATGAGGCGGTCGGAGAGATATAGATTATTACGAAATAGTGGAATGCCTATGGATTCGATAAAAATAGTATTTAATACACCTGTTCCTATGGAAGTATTCTCATGGAATGGAATGATTGATACTGTCATGACTCCAATGGATTCATTAAGATACTATAAATATTTTCTTCATTCTGGTTTAATGTCTATTGAGCCTGAAACTGGGCAAGTTAAAGCCTATGTTGGGGGGATTGATTATAATTCGTTTCAATATGACCATGTAACTATGGGTAAGCGACAAGTAGGATCTACTTTTAAGCCTTTTCTTTATACCTTGGCGATGCAGGAAGGAGAACTTTTTCCTTGTAGTAAGATCCCTAATATCCAACCAATAATTCCATTACCTAATGGTAAGACCTGGGAACCAAAAAATGATACTCCTGAATTTAAAGGCCAGGAAATTACACTTAAATATGCCCTTGCAAATTCAAATAACTGGATCTCCGGACATTTAATTAATAGGTACTCACCACAAGCGGTGATTAAAATTGCCAGAAAAATGGGGGTTAAAAGTTATATCCCAGAAGTTTATTCTATCGCTCTTGGTAGTGCCGATTTAAAGCTTTCAGAAATGGTTGGCGCTGTGAATACTTTCGCAAGTAAAGGTGTTTATGTTGAGCCCATTTTTGTGACTAAAATTGAGGATAAGAATGGAAATGTGATTGCCGATTTTGTCCCGAAAAGAGAAGAAGCAATGAGTGAGGAAACCGCATATTTAATGTTGGAGTTATTGAAAGGTGTTGTTGAGTCTGGTACAGGAACCCGACTTAGATGGAAATATGGCTTTCAAAATACAATTGCCGGGAAAACCGGAACAACCAACAATCAATCAGATGGTTGGTTTATGGGCATTGTCCCTCAGCTTACAACAGGTATTTGGACCGGTTGTGAAGATCGATCCGCACATTTTCGCACTTTAACATTAGGACAAGGAGCAAATATGGCCTTACCAATCTGGGCATTGTATATGAATAAAGTTTATAATGATCCAACACTAGGATATACAAAAAATGACTTTGAAAAACCAATTCACGGAATGAATGTGGAGTTTGATTGTGATAAATTTAATGCAAAGAAAAAGGCGGGAAAGGGCATCGATGAAATGGACTTTTAAACGATCAATGCTATTGAATTAATTTCAGATTAATGGGTTTATTGAAATACTAGCGTTTATTTCTCTTTCTGAAAATTTGTTGCCAAAAGCTTAGTCTTTTTTTAGATCTGTTATAATATTCAGATCGTTTTTTAGTATTTTCCATTTGTGCTTTTGTATATGCCGATTGCCTTTCCATATGTTCTTTTTGCAATAATTGATAGGCTTCTTCCGATTCTTTGAGCTTCGCCTTTTCAGCTTTTTCGGCTTGTTTAACCTGGCTTGGTTTTACTAAACTACATGATTGAAATGACAATATTGTAAAGGAAAAAATAGAGATAAAAAGTAGTTTCTTACTCATGTTTATCTGCATAGTTTTAATTTTTTAGAAGGATAAAGGTATAAACAATAATATTAGCCGAAAATTGTAAACAAAATAATAATTTTATATCCACGTTTTAACACTTTACATTCTCACATGAAAATTGGCAGCATACGAATTTATGTTTTATTTTTCTTAACCATCTTTTTCCTCGCATTTAACACTGGATGTGGTAAGGAAAATCCGGTTGATAAACTCATTCCATACGTTTTAGTTAACTTTTCTATAAATCCTACTGATATTAATTATAATAATTTAAACATACCCGGAAACTGGACTTATGTTTCTGGTGGGTATCGCGGAATAATCCTTTTTAATGCCGGATTTGGAGATTACAAAGCATATGAAAGAACCTCGCCGGTTAATTTTCCAAATGATTTTAATTGTAGGGTGAAGGTTGATGAATCAGGAGTAATAGCGGTTGATCATTGTAGTGGTTCTAAATTTATATTATTGGATGGTTCACCATATGAAGGACCTGCCACTTTGCCTTTAAAACAGTATCGTGCTCATCTTGAGGGTGGTCGTTTATATGTGTCCAACTTTTAAATATTAAATAAGATAAAAAAAGGCGATTAAAACAATCGCCTTTTTATAATTATTCGTATTCTAATATCTATAATGATCAGCTTTGTAAGGACCATTAATTGGAACTCCTAAATATGCTGCTTGCTCTGGAGTTAATTTAGTCAATTTAACACCAATTTGCTCGAGGTGCAATCTCGCAACTTCTTCATCTAGTTCTTTAGGTAGTCGATAAACCCCAACTGGATAATTGTTTTTCCATAATTCAATTTGTGCGAGTGTTTGGTTGCTAAATGAGTTACTCATCACAAATGAAGGATGCCCGGTTGCACAACCCAAGTTGACCAAACGTCCTTCTGCTAGCATATAAATACAATTTCCATTTTCGAAAGTGTATTTATCAACCTGAGGTTTGATATTGATTTTAGCAACATTTTTCGCAGAATCAAGTTTTGAAACCTGAATTTCATTGTCAAAATGACCGATATTGCAAACAATAGCCTGATCATTCATTTTTTGCATATGATCGAAGGTTATTACATCTTTATTGCCTGTTGTTGTAACAAAAATATTTCCTTCGGGTAAAGCTTTATCAATAGTTGTTACCTGAAATCCTTCCATTGCAGCTTGTAAGGCACAGATTGGGTCAATTTCAGTAATAATAACTCTGGCACCGTATGATCTCATCGAATGAGCACAACCTTTTCCAACATCACCATAACCCAAAACAACAACAACTTTGCCGGCAATCATTACGTCAGTTGCTCTTTTTATCCCATCGGCCAATGATTCACGGCAACCATATAAATTGTCGAATTTCGATTTAGTCACAGAATCGTTTACATTTATAGCTGGCACCATCAATTCTCCCGCTTCCATCATTTGATATAAGCGATGGACACCGGTAGTTGTTTCTTCCGAAACGCCTTTCCAATCAGCGGTTATTTTTGTCCATTTGCTTTGATCTTCAAGATAAGTATCCTGCAGTAATTTATAGATTACAGCCTCTTCGTTATTTTCAGGAACCTTTTTAAGCAATTCAGGATTTTTTTCGATAGCAACTCCTTTATGTAATAGTAGGGTTGCATCTCCTCCATCATCAACGATCAATTGAGGTCCTTTTCCATCGGGGAAAGTAACGGCCTGATTGGTACACCACCAGTATTCGGTCAAGGTCTCGCCCTTCCATGCAAAAACCGGAACACCTGAAGCTGCAATTGCTGCAGCGGCGTGATCTTGAGTTGAGAAGATATTACAACTAGCCCATCTTACATTTGCTCCTAATTCAACAAGTGTTTCAATAAGTACGGCAGTTTGAATGGTCATGTGCAATGATCCAGTAATTCGTACATCTTTGAGTGGTTTTTCAGCCGAATATTTTCTTCTGATCGACATCAAACCTGGCATTTCTTTTTCAGCTATTTCAATTTCTTTTCTTCCAAATTCAGCCAATTTTATATTTGCTACTTTATAATCTGTTTTAGTTTCTATCATTTTATTAATCATTAATTTAGTTCTTCAATTTGCGCCAGCAAAATTAATCAATATCTTTGGAAGATCAAAAGGAGATTGTCCTCTTATTTCAATACGTTAATTATATTCTGAAATATGCCTCTTGTTTTTAATAATGAAATAGAAAATCATAAAGCTAAACTGGGGATTTGGGAAATCCAAGAATCAGTTGATTTCTTACTAGATTGTACTAATCTGACTGAAAATGAAAAAATCGTTTTTAATACCATGCGAAACGAAAATCGTAAAAAGCAATGGTTGGCAAGTAGAATTATTTTGGATAAATTATCAGAAAATAGCAAGCATTTAATTGTTTACGAAAATAACGGACAACCATTCATTAGTGATGGGATTCATCAAATTTCTATTTCTCATACCTCAAAGTTCGTGGCCGTAATTTTAAGCCGTTTTCTGAAAGTTGGGATTGATATTGAAGGGATTCATCCCAGAATTTTGAAAATAAGACATAAATTCGTTTCGCCAAGTGAAAATGATTTTATAGAAGATGATGGAAATTTATTGGAAAGTTTATTCTTAATCTGGTCGGCTAAAGAGGCCATTTTTAAAATGTATGGTAAAGGGAATATAGATTTTCGGAAAAATATACATGTAAAACCATTTAGTATTCAGGCAGATGGTGTAATTCAAAGTGTGCTCTCGACCAAAACTGTTTCGCAAGCTTACACCCTGAAATATAGAAAAATAGCAGACCATTTGCTTGTGTACGTGACCTCTGTTATTTAAAATTGTTTCAAATAAATTTGTATTTTATTCCCAAGTAATATACATTTGCTTCATATTCAAATCATCCTTTCAATAAAGGTGTTTGATTTATAGAGAAGAGGGGAGAGATTAGGCTCTGCGAACCTCTAGCAACCATTCTTACTAAGAAAAAGGTGCTACAACCTAATCCGCCGAAGGTGGATAATGATAAGTAAACACAATAATTATGAACAAACGAATACACATTATTTTTTAATCACCTTTTGTGATATTTCTGAATTCCATTGCTTTATGCAATGGTGGCTATGTGTATTTATCAAATACTTAATAACTTATAATGAGAGAGCAGAAAAATATATATAAAGAAATTAAGGAAAGAATTCTTGTACTTGATGGTGCAATGGGAACCATGATTCAAGGATTTAAATTAAATGAAACTGATTTTCGAGGAAGTCGATTTAAAAATTATCCCACCGATTTAAAAGGGAATAATGATTTACTTAATTTGACTCAACCTCAAATAATCAAAGAAATCCATCGGCAATATCTTGAAGCAGGTGCTGATATTATTGAAACCAATACTTTTAATGCCAATGCCATTTCTATGGCTGATTATCAGATGGAAGGATTAGCCAAGGAAATAAATATTGCAGCTGCAAAAATTGCTTATGAGGCAGCCAATGAGTTTACTCTATTAAATCCTAAAAAACCACGATTTGTTGCAGGAGCTATTGGTCCAACCAATAAAACCGCATCAATGTCTCCAAAGGTTGAGGACCCTGGTTATCGTGCGGTCAGTTTTGATGATTTGGTATCGGTTTATTATGAGCAAGCAAGCGGACTGTTGGAAGGTGGAGTAGATATATTTTTGGTAGAAACCATTTTTGATACTTTAAATGCCAAGGCTGCAATTTATGCGATTGAGAAGTTGTTGAAGGAGAAGAATATAAGAATTCCTGTCATGATTTCTGGAACAATTACTGATGCAAGTGGACGCACACTGTCGGGCCAAACAGTTGAAGCATTTATGCATTCTGTTTCTCACATTGATTTGCTTAGTATTGGATTAAATTGTGCATTGGGGGCAAAGGAGCTTCGTTCTTATCTGGCTGAATTGGCTGCAAAATCACCAGCTTTCATTAGTGCCCATCCAAATGCCGGTTTGCCAAACCAGTTTGGTGAGTACGATGAAACGCCAGAAATGATGGCTGTTCAAATTAAGGATTTTCTGGATAACCAATTTGTAAATATTATTGGAGGTTGCTGTGGTACTACTCCTGAGCATATTAAAGCCATTGTTGCAGTTGCAGAAAAGGCTTCAGTTCACCGTCCGGTTGTAAAACTTCCGCAGCTTCATCTAAGTGGGTTAGAGCCATTAAAGATTTATAAGGAGAGTAATTTTATAAATATTGGAGAGCGAACGAACGTAAGTGGTTCAATAAAGTTTGCCAGACTCATCAGAGAAAAAAAATACGAGGAAGCACTTTCTGTTGCGCGTGATATGGTTGAAGGAGGTGCGCAGGTTTTAGATGTAAGTATGGATGATGCCATGCTGGATGCGGAAACTGAAATGACCAAATTCTTACATTTATTAGCATCAGAGCCGGACATTGCCAGATTGCCGGTCATGATTGATTCCTCGAAATGGTCAGTAATTGAAGCAGGTTTAAAATGTGTACAAGGCAAAGCCATTGTTAATTCAATAAGCTTAAAAGAAGGTGAACAAGCCTTCATCGATCATGCAACTACCATCAGAATGTATGGTGCTGCCGTGGTTGTGATGGCTTTTGATGAGCAAGGTCAAGCTGCTAATTATGAACAAAAAATAGCTATTTGCCAATGGGCATACAATATTCTTACACAACAGATTCATTTCCCACCAGAAGATATCATCTTCGATCCCAATATATTAACCATTGGAACTGGTATTGACGAACACAATAATTATGCAGTTGATTTCATCAAGGCAACTCAATGGATAAAGGAAAATCTTCCTTATGCAAAAGTAAGCGGTGGAGTTAGCAATCTATCTTTCTCATTCAGAGGGAACAATGTAATTCGTGAGGCAATGAATTCCGCTTTTTTATATCATGCTATCAAAGCAGGATTGGATATGGGGATCGTAAATCCAGGCATGTTGCAGATTTATGACGATATCCCTGCTGAGCTGTTAAAACTTATTGAAGACGTGATTCTTAACCGCAGAAAGGATGCCACTGAACGTTTGGTTGCTTATGCGGATCAAGTTGGAGAAAAGGAAAATATTGCCGTAAAAAAGGATGCATGGCGGAACCAAAGTGTTCAGGAGCGATTAAAACATGCTCTTGTGAAAGGAATTGTTGATTTTATCGAAGCGGATGTTGAGGAAGCCAGGCTTTTGTATCCCAGGGCTTTGGAAGTCATTGAAGGACCATTAATGGATGGAATGAACGTGGTAGGCGATTTATTTGGTTCCGGTAAAATGTTTCTTCCACAGGTTGTAAAAAGTGCCCGTGTAATGAAAAAGGGTGTTGCTAAACTTCTTCCATATATTGAACAAGAGAAAGAAGCGAATACCGAAAGTATAGCTCAGGCAAAAATTTTAATGGCCACTGTTAAGGGTGATGTGCACGATATTGGGAAAAACATTGTTGGAGTGGTACTTGCATGTAACAATTATGAGGTCATTGATTTGGGGGTGATGGTTCCTGCTTCAAAAATATTGCAAACGGCCATCGATGAAAAGGTTGATATCATTGGGCTAAGTGGATTAATTACGCCTTCTCTTGAGGAAATGGTGGATGTAGCTACAGAAATGGAACGACAAGGTTTGAAAATTCCTTTATTGATTGGCGGTGCGACTACTTCAAAAATCCACACAGCAGTAAAAATTGCACCTAAGTATTCATTCCCTGTCATTCATGTGAGGGATGCATCAAAAGCTGTGACCGTTGCATCCAGTTTGTTGTCGGTTGAACATCATGAAGCATTTCATAAGGAAATAAAGGATGAGTATTTCGAACTTGTAAAAAAACATAATAATAAAAAGGAAGAGGAAACCATTGATTTTGAATCAGCAAAGAAAAACAAACTGCGCTTGAACTGGGATCAATATTCCGTTTTAACACCCAAAATGCTTGGGGTTAAAGTCTTTAAAAACTTCGATTTAAGGGAAATCAGAAAGTATATTGATTGGACCTTCTTTTTCCATGCCTGGAAAATTAATGGAAAATACCCTCAGATATTTGAGGATCCCATCAAGGGAAGTGAAGCAAAGAAGATATTTGATGAAGCTCAATTGTTTTTGGATAAGATAATAGAAAATGAGATGTTGGTGGCAGAAGGAGTTATTGGGTTTTATCCATGTAACTCAATTGGAGAGGATGTTGAAATTTATTCTGATGGGAAACGATCCGAAATTATTAATCATCTTAGATTTTTAAGAAATCAGCAGTTAAAGGCGGAGGAATATTCAAATTTATCTTTGGCTGATTTTATTCGACCAAAAGAAAATGATATCGTTGATCATATTGGAGGATTTGCAGTTACTTGCGGTATCGGAATTGAAAAATGGGTTAAGCAGTACGAAGAAGATATGGATGATTACAGTGCAATTATGTTGAAGATTTTAGCAGATCGACTTGCTGAAGCGTTCGCAGAACTCATGCATGAGCAGGTCAGGAAAAATGAGTGGGCATATGTTCCCGACGAATCTCTAAACATAAAGGAATTATTGAAAGAAACGTACCAAGGTATTCGGCCGGCTCCTGGTTATCCTGCTTGTCCGGAGCACTCTGAAAAGAAAACACTTTTCAATTTACTTGAGGTAGAAAAGCATATTCCAATTACACTTACTGAAAATTTTTCCATGTATCCGGCTGCGTCAGTTAGTGGGTATTATTTTTCACATCCTGAATCCCAGTATTTTAATGTAGGTAGGATCGGAAAAGATCAGGTTATTGATTATGCCAGAAGAAAAGATTTTAGTATTGAAGAAACTGAACGATTATTAAATTCGAATTTAAATTACAAATAAATATATGAAAGTTATTGAGCATTTTATTAAGGCTGAAAGTCCTTATTTTTCATTTGAATTACTTCCTCCTTTAAAGGGTCATAATATTGATTCAATTTATAATACCATTGATAATTTAATGGAGTTTAACCCATTAAATATTAATATTACCTATCATCAAGAGGAAACCATTTACAAAAAACATCCCGGGGGGCTCTTGGAAAGAAAGACGGTACGCAAACGTCCCGGAACAGTTGCAATTTCAGCAGCAATAAAGTATAAATATCCATCAGTTCATGTAGTACCGCATATCATTTGTGGTGGGTTTACAAAAGACGCTACAGAATATGCTTTGATAGATCTGCATTTTTTGGGGGTAAAAGATTTATTGGTTTTAAGGGGCGATCCGTTAAAAGGACAAAAGTATTTTCAGGCTGAAGAGGACGGGCATGCAAATGCTTCAGAATTGGTTGAACAAATAATCAATATGAATCAGGGCAAATATCTGGATGAACACTTAGAGAATAAAACAACAACTGATTTTTCTATTGGCGTAGCCGGGTATCCTGAAAAGCATATAGAAGCACCAAATATAGATTATGATTTAGCTTATTTAAAGAAAAAAGTAGATGCCGGTGCAGATTATATTGTCACTCAAATGTTTTATGATAATCAAAAGTATTTTGATTTTGTTAAAGGATGCCGTGATATTGGGATTAATGTGCCAATTATTCCCGGTCTTAAGCCAATTTCAACACTTAAAGATATTGCATTGCTTCCAAAAGTGTTCAGTATTGATATTCCAGATGAACTTGTAAAAGAGCTTGGTAAATGCAAAACCGACAAAGAGGCTTTTCAGGTTGGAATCGAATGGGGCATAGAACAATCAAAAGAATTGAGAAAGTTTGGAGTACCTGCAATTCATTATTTTACCATCGGTATTTCTGATAATATAAAAGCTATAGCAAAAGAAATATTTTAAATTGTTGTACCTAAATCAAAAGTTAAGTTACTCGATTGCAAGGGATTTTACAATCATTTCCTGACCTTGAAAAACCTTATAATCAAATCCATTACAAGTAGGGCATGGGTCGAATAATGATTCACAACTAAAGTCGGATTTACAACTATTACAATGAGCCATGGCTTGTTTTCGAACAATTTTTAGTATTGCATGTTGCATGATAGTCTCTTTAACCGAAACTTCCAAGGCAAGTTCAAGTGCCTCAATCTCAATTCCTGATAAACTGCCTACTTCAAGTTCAATATCCGTAACCCGCTTTGCTTTTGCTTTCGCCGCTTCTTCATTCACAATTTCAATAATATTGATGGCAATTGATAATTCATGCATTTCCAACTAATTTAGACATCAAAGGTAAAATAATTATTTTTCTCTCATACATTGAAACATTTCAAAATAGAATAGTGAATAGTAATGCCCATTTTGATTGAATTACGCTGAATTAAGTTAGAGGTATTTTTTTATCAGTTCAACCAACTTGGTGCCGTTTATTGGTTTTGATATATAGTCGTCACATCCTGATGCGATTGCTCTTTCACGATCACCGGCAATAGCATAAGCTGTTTGAGCGATTATTGGAACAAACGGATAATTCTTTTTAATTACAAGTGTAGCATCAAACCCATTCATAACCGGCATATTTATATCCATCAGTACCAGATCAATATGATGTTTGTTTTTGGAGAATAAGTCAATAGCTTCCTTACCATTCTTGGCATGCAATATTTTTACATCTAATTTCCTTAGATGCACTTTTAATAAATTCATGCTGGAAGGATCATCTTCTACTATCAGAATTGATTTTTGTGGAAAAACCATCTCCAGATTATCTTTATCTAAACCAATTGATTCTTGTTTCGTATTAATGGTTATCGTGGGAATTAATACAGTGAAGGTAGTTCCTTTACCAACCTCGGACTCTACATCAATTTTACCGCCTAATAACAACGTAAGCTTTTGGGTTACTGATAATCCTATTCCGGCTCCACCATATTTTCTTGTGTGGGTATCATCCGCTTGTCTAAAAATATCAAATATGAGTTTGAATTTGTCTTTTGGTATCCCAATACCAGTATCACTTACCTTGAATTTAATAAATGTATTTTGTTCAATTATTTCTATTGATACATCAAGTCTGATTGAGCCAAAATGTGTAAATTTTAATGCGTTCTTTAATAAATTGAGCAGAATTTGTTTGAGTTTCTGATTGTCAGTAAAGATTGCCATTTCTCGATGAAATGGATAATCCCCTATCTCGAAAGAGAGCATTTTTTTATCAGTTTTTACCTGTTCAGCCTTAATTAATTCGACAACATCATCAATGATAGATTTTAAATTATGAATTTTTTTATCAATCTTTATTTCACCTGCTTCAATTAGCGTAATATCGAACAATCCTTCAACAAGTTCTAATAGGAGGGTTCCACTATTGAAGATGGTTTTTGCAAATCTCAGTAAATCCTGAGTATCTGTTGTTGAGTCAATTAGTTCTGAAAATCCAATTATTGCATTTAATGGAGTTCTCAACTCATGCGACATAGTTGATAAAAACACCGATTTTAAGCGATCTGATTCTATTGCTTTTTCCAAGGCATTTTCAAGTGCCTCACCATGTCTAATTCTTTGAATAGAAATGCTTATTTGGTGAGAGATAAATTGAAGTAAATTTACATCTTTTCTGTCGTAAGCGTTTGGGTCAGTATAACTTTGAACCACAAAAGCCCCCAAAACTTTATCGTCAAGAATAAGAGGAACCCCAACCCAAACTTCCGGGATTGTTCCAATCATATCAATTTCACCTGACCGATGCATCTGAAGTATTTCTTCCTTTGTTATGAATAGTGGAATGATGTTTTTTATTACGTAACCTGTTAAAGATTTTTCAGCAGACCAGGTGTTAATATTATCTTTTTCATCAACCTCAAATGGGGTATATAAAAGGTTCTTTTCTTCGTCAATAAAGGCCACATAAAAATTAGTGGTATCTAATACATTCGAAAGATGATGTCTGATTAAACCCAGAAATTCGGTCAAATCATTCGAGGTATTGGCAGCATTTGAAATTTGATATAAAATAACCTGAATTAATTCTGCTCTTTTGCGTTTAGTAATATCGTTCAGAACTATGAGAGATTCTTCACCTAATGGGACCATATTATGTTCGCAAGTTTTTTCAATCCCTTCCTTTGTAAAGAGTTTCCATTCCTGTGTTTTAATTTCTGTGCCATTCTCAATAGCGACTTCAGCAGCTTGATTCCAGGATGTTCTCACGAGCTCTCTATATTCATTATTCGGATAAGCCATTTTAAACCAATCATTTGTAGTAGGAATATCGTTCAGAGTATAACCAAATACAGAACTAAATTTTCTGTTTAGATATACATATTTGTTGCCTTTTGTGAGTGCTAATGGATAAGGGAATTCTTCAACAGTTCGCCTGAATTGTTTCTCACTATCATGAATGGCCTTTTCAAACTTTATCCGCTCTAATTCTGCAGCTGCCCTTGGTGCAAATATTTGTATGATGGATTCACAAAACCCAACTTCGGAAATGATATTTTGAAACAATGCAACTACGATTCCTACAACATTTCCATGGTTATCACATAAGGGTACTCCCACATAACCTTGAATATTAAAATTCTTGAGTCTTTCGTCATATGGAAATAATACAGTTACATTTGAAGCATAAGAACAAATTTTGTTATTTATAACCTTTTCACAAGGGGAGTTTTTCAATAAATAGGTGAAATTGTTTGAGATTGAGCCATTTTTACTTACAGAAATCGTTGTAATTCCTTTTTGATCTTTGTTTAATATGCCAATAAATGTTAACTCTGCCTCAAGAATACTTGCTAATTGTAGAACGAATTGTGTTAAAAAATCTTTTCCAAGGGCGGACAATAAACTCTTATTTAGCGATGTAATGGCATTTTCAAGTTTGTTTTGAAAGTGTTGGGCTGTAATATCTTTTACCATAGATAGAACTCCTATTACTTCTCCAATATCATTGGTTAAAGGAGTATTTGTCCATTCGCAGATAATTGTTTTACCACTTTTAGTTAGATTTTTATTTATACTATTGGCCGATTTGTCACCACTCATTAGACGTTTCCAAATGGCCTTAACCGGTTTTTTAAATTCAGGAGGTAGGATGAGGTTTAAAGGTGATTTTCCGATTGATTCTTTCGATGAATATCCGAAAATTTGCGTGGCTGCCGGATTCCATGATTTAATTTTAAAATTTGTGTCCCAGCTAATCAAACCAATTGGCATTCTTCGTATTTGAAGGTTTAAATAGTTGTTTACTTCTTTTAATTTATTTGTTTTTGATAGGGCTATCCTTTCAAATTTATTCCTTTCTTTTTTAAGATTATCCTCAATCTCCTTTAGACGGAATAAAACTTTTAATTGACCCAGGAGTTCCTCAGCATCAATAGGTTTTGACAAAAAACTTTCAGCTCCGGCATTTAGTGAATTAAGTCTATTGTTGGTGTTAGTTCCATATGCGGATATCATTATAATCGGAATATGACTTGTAGAAGCATCATTTTTTAGTATCCCACAAACTCTAAAGCCATCAACATCAGGTAATTTAACATCAATAATGATGATATCTGGATTTTCTTCTGTCGCTATTTCTATACCTTTATTTCCATTTTCAGTGGTCAAAACCTTATATTCTTCGTTGCAATTACTTAGAATGGCTGTATAAGAAATTAAGTCTCTAGGGTTATCATCAACTATTAAAATCTTTTTCATAGGCATTTAACTGAAATTAATTTAGGCTAATGAGGGAATTGTTTAATAAATTAAGTGAACGTTTATGCTTTCAATTCTATATCATCCATGATAATTTTAAGCTACCCCATGCATATCGCTCAACAAGATCATTTTTTACATCCTTACTTTGTAAGGTAACAGAATACCATATATTTGCTCTTTCAAATTGAAACATTAGACCAAATTCAAGTGTCATTTGAAGAGGCTCAATGCCGTAAGTAACAGGACTTTTATCGTTAAACATGCTACCTTGAATACTAGCGTCATAAAGGTGATATTCTACCTGTGGTTTAAAGAAGAAAAAGAAATCAGATTTTCTTTCTGATTTGATTTTTCTGTCTTGAACAATTGAGGCACCAAAAATGTTTGATTCGAATGTTTTATTTAATTGAAGAATACTAATTCTGTTCCAGAATCCGAAAGCAATATTCGTTTGAATTGTTCCAATATTTGCAAGAGAGTAAAGATTGATATCGGCTTGCTTGCTCAGGTAATTAGTTAATTTCATTGAATACATTACATTAACGTTTAAGCCAATGGTATTGGTAATTTGATGTTCCCATCCTTTAACACTGTACCAGCCAATAAAATTATGCATGAGTTCTTGAAATGCTCCAACACCGCTTGCCGGCCCCATTATTCCAATTTGTGCACCGTATCTAAACATAGATTCGTTCTTGTAAAATTTGCTTATCTGCGCTTGTGCAAATGTATAACCGGCAAATGGGCGATCGTGGTCTTCAGGATTCGGTTTGTTGGCCGATGACGGAGTGTACATTTTGTTCCCAATTCGGAATTCAATCACCTGTTTAGTGATTTCAGGATTCACTTTTTTAGGAATAAATCGATAAAAAAACATTAAACCGTTAGTATAATATTTGTCTTCTGATAAGGAAACATAAGTATCATTATCGCTCTGAATTCCAATTTCTCGTGTGAATAGTTTCTGAGAATACAGATTCTGAGCGATTATAGTAAAAAACAGTATTATAAGTAAGAATTTAGTTTTCATTTGTGATAAGGATTATATTTTAATTAAAATATCATTACAGTTTAAAAAATATATGAAATATCAATACTTCCATAAGTCTGACGCTTTACCTTATCATTTAAAACCTCAATTCCATTAAAAGTAACCGAGTATTTTAAATTTACCCGATATAACTGAAAAATCACACCGGTTTCCAAAGAGTACAATATTGGCTCTATCCCAAATGTAACGGGACTTTTATCATTAAAAATGCTCCCTTGGATGGTGGCATCATAAATTCTATAATGTATCATGGGCTTGACAAAAAGAAAAAATTCGGAGATTCGTTGACTCTTTTTCAATGCTCTCGAATCAATAAGACTTCCAAAAAGTCCGGAATTGTAGATTTTATTTACTGGGAATATACTCAATCTATTTATAAACCCAATACTGCCATTGGTTTCAACTGTGCCTAAATTGACTTCAGTAAGCGCTTGCAGATCAATCCTCTCACTACAAATACGAAATATTTTTTTTGAAAACAGAAAATGAGCATTTAGTGCCAACAAGTCTTGAATTTGATATTCCCATCCTTTAATTTCATACATTCCTAATAATTTATGGACAGAGTTCTGAATCTTTCCGCCACCAGAAGAGGGTCCAATAATACCCAAGCTTATGCCAGCTTTTAAAAAAGATTCGTTTTTATAAAAATAATTTACAAAGGCTTTACCAAATAGATATCCGGCGAAAGGTCTGTCTTGATCTGTAATTAATGGAGCAGTTCCTTTTCTTGGAGTGTACATTTTAATCCCTAAATTATATTCGATTATTTTTTTCGGAAAAGTTGTATTTTGAGATTTTGGGATGAATTTGTAAAAAAGTGTAACACCATTGGTGTAATATCCATCATTAAATAGGCTGATGTATGAGTCGTTATCAGTATAAATGCCAATTTCTTTGGTAAATGGTTTTTGGGCTGCACTTTGATTAAAAATAAGTAGAAAAATAAACGAAAGAAAAAAATTCTTCATAGAGATAAGCTCAATTCATAGGTATACAATCAAAGTTATGTTTTTTTTGCCATAATTATTTTTATAAATAAATAGATATAGACAATGTCTTGTTAATAAATCAGAGTTTGGGATTGATCAGATTATGGAAGGTAAGAAAGAGAATGTTTATAATCAAGAAATTAGTCGGGGTGAGAGGATTCGAACCTCCGGCCTCGTCGTCCCGAACGACGCGCGCTAACCGGGCTGCGCTACACCCCGAAATATGGAGCAAATATAATATTTAATTAGAAATAAAGAGTTGATGGTTAAATGTTATTTAGAGGAATAATTTTATTGATCTAAATCGATAGCTACTGATAAGGCTATTGTAACAGGTTAATAAAAAAGGACTCACAATGACCGTAATTGTGAGTCCTTATAATAAATATAATTACAAACTTTGAGTGTATATTATAGATATGATGTCCTTAATCTTTGAAAATTAGTACATTGAACTCTTTTTTTAACTCAAATGTTTCACCTTTAATGATCAAGATATATTTACCTTCATTGACAAGTTTTTTAGTTTCAGAATCCTGTAAATTCCATTCAAGAAAGTTTAATCCTTTATCTTTTTGATTAGTTGATTCAAACACAATTTTATCCTCAATGTTTTTAATTGAAATTGTAAGGGATTGGGCTTGTTTAAGATAAAACCCAATTTGAGGAAACTTGGCTGTATTTGCATACCAACGTTCAGGGCTATAAGGTAATTGTCCTTCACTGATATTGATGATTTCACAATCCAGATTAAGGATCGAATCATTTAAGTTTTGAATATAGGATACATCCATTACCCAAATTCCTCTGCCATGAGTAGCTGCTACCAAAATATTATCTCTAGGATGCACAACCAAATCATGAACATAAGTGGTTGGGAAATTGCCAGATAAGGTATTCCAATCTTGACCTCCATTTATTGAAACATATGCTCCGAAATCCGTTCCAACATATAATATATTTTTATTCTGTGGATCTTCTCTAATTACATTAACAGGTCCGCAAGGAATATTTGTGGAAATATCCTTCCATGTCTCTCCAAATTCAGTTGATTTCCATAGGTAAGCAGTGAAATCGTCCTCGCGTTTACCATTTTGTGTTAGATAGACTGTGCCAAGCTCGAACTTTGATGCTTCTACTTGAGATATCCATTTTCTATAAGGAAGTCCTTTATTTATTTCTTTCCAGTTTGTCCCACTATTTTTTGTTACCCAAATCCTTCCATCATCTGTTCCGGCATATATTAATCCAAACTTGAGTGCTGATTCCGAGATGCTAAAAATTGTTTGATATGGAATGTCTCCCTTCTTCTCCTCTAGGTTATAGGTTAAATCAGGACTAATTTGCTCCCAGTTTTCACCCATGTTAAATGATCGGTGAATTACCTGAGTTCCATGATATAAAATTTGAGAATTATGGGGCGAAATAATAAAGGGAGCGAGCCATTGTCCGCGTAGTTTGTCAATCCCTTCAGGGACTGGCGGCATGATATTTTTGTTAACTCCTGTTTTTACGTTTGAACGTGTAATAGTGCCATAAAAACCAGCAGAATAAACAATGTCAGGATTAGTCGGGTCAATAAAATGGTTACTACCTTCACCTCCTGGAGCATTTGAAAATGCAACACTCGGGATTTTTGAACGTCCTTGGCTTAAGTTAACAACTCCTTTTCTGCTGCCATGATCCTGAATTGATCCATAAACATGAAATGGCTCATCCATGTCATAATTAACATTGAAAAATTGAACGAGTGGTAAATTATTGTAAAAGGTTCTGAAATTTTTACCACCATCATAAGAAATGGCAATCCCTCCATCATTTACATTTACTAAATAGTCTGTATTCTCAGGATCAATCCAAAGACCATGATGATCACTGTGCATTCCTCTAAGCGGTTTAAATGATTTTCCACCATCGGTCGAAACATTTAATGCTAATCCCATAACATAAACTTTATCAGGATTAATTGGATCAACACGTACTTGCCCAAACACCCATCCATAGGTTCCTGATATATTTTCCATGTAAGTTGATTCTTCACTAACCTGCTTCCACGACCCACCTGAATTGTCCGAGCGATAAACAGTTGCACCTTTTATTCTACCACTACTTGGCCGTCCATAAGCATCCGTTTGATCATTAAATTCTTCATTTGCCTGTAATTTTTCATAATTATCTACAAATGCGTATAGTACGTTGGGGTGTGCTTTGCATAAATCAATTCCTATTCTGCCTCTATCAGCAGCATCAGGAAGTCCTGAATTAATTGCATCCCAGCTATTTCCGCCATCAGTGCTCTTGTATATCGCACTTCCTTTATAATCTTTTTCGCTACGTGGGTCATTCCAATGTTTTCTGATTCTTTGCCATGTTGAGGCATAAAGAATTTCCGGGTTATTCGGATCCATTATTAAATCATTGGCAGCTGTTTTATCATCGATGTAAAGGATCTTCTTCCAAGATTTTCCACCATCAATGGTTTTATATAATCCGCGATCCTTATTATTTGTCCATTCATGTCCGCCAGCGGCGACATAAACTATATCTGAATTAGTAGGATGAACAATTATTCTGGAAATTGTATTGGTGTTTATTAAGCCTAAATGTTCCCATGTTTTTCCAGCATCTTTTGAGCGGTAAATACCGGCTCCGGCCTGAGAACTTCTAAAAATATTTGCTTCTCCTGTCCCGGCCCAAATGGTGTTTGGGTTTTGCGGATCGATGGCCAGATCTCCAATAGACGTCGACATGGCATTTTCGAAAACAGGAACCCAGGTTGTTCCTTCATTATCTGTTTTCCAGATACCTCCAGATGCCCCGGCTATATATATGGTGTAGTTTTTTCCTTTTGGTGAAACAACAGCCACATCTGTCATTCTTCCACTTACATTGGTCGGTCCAATAAATTGCCATGGCAGGTTTTTAAATAATGAGTTTTCTTTTAATTCTTCATTTTGATCATACCATTTTAGCCTTAGTTCGGCCGAAGTTTGTTCGATTATCTTTTGAGAGTAGACTTGCACATTAGCTGTAATTACAATGCATGTCACAATCGCTTTCAGATAAATTTTAATTAAGAATTTTGGTGCATTCATAATATTTAAAGTTGTTTGGTTTATTAATTTAAACAATTATACAATGCAAGTTATTGAATTATAACTTCAAAACAAGTAGACGATTTAATAAAAAAGTCAATCAGTGAAAAATGTTATACTAAATGGTAGATTTTATGGCTAAATCAAGTGCAGAGAATTTAAAACTATAATTTAAAGTTTTGGATTACTCATTGGGAGGTAATTCTATAATATTTTGATTACTGTTATTTGTGAAGATATAAATAATATTTGTTTTAATATAAAGCCATAAAATTACTATTACAAAATTAAGTGGAGATAACTTTTTTAAACTCATGAATGCTAATAATAAACAGAAAAATACCTAGAATGCAAAAGATTAGGTATCTAGATTTATAATAGCTTCAACATTATTTCTCCTTAAATAGCTTTTGATAATCTGTTGAACATCTTTATTGTCATTGTATTTTTTAATGTAATTATTTAGTTCTTCAGCTGTTATTTTGTCTCCATTCACTGGGAAAAACCCAAAACCCAGATATTTTCCTTTCTCAATTTTTATAACAGATTTCTCTTCATCATTTCGTCCTCTATCAATTATTAATATACTATCATTTTTGAATTGATAATTCTTGATTGCGTTGTTCACACGTAGGTTATAATCAATAGGTGTTTCTTCTTGAACACACGCACCCTTGCATTGATGAATCTGGTAATGAAAGCATGCTCTATCTGATTCATAAAGGCCACAAAGCTTTTGGCATAATTGATATTCTTCAACCAAATCGTACAGATGTTGTTTTGCTTCATTCATGGTAGTGTAAGACGTAATAGGAACAGTACCATCAATTAATTTGAGGATATTTAATTGTATATAACCAATATCATCTTTGAATTTATACAGACCATAATTATATAAGGTTCTTCTTTGAGCGCTGTTAAATAAAGGTTTATGAGCTTTTATTTCGTGTGATTCCAGCAGCAAGGCTACCAATTCACTTCCTGTGATTTTATAATCAACATCAGCAATTGCATCTTTCATTTCAACAGCTTTTCGGGTAAGATTATTGCTTAAATGAGATAATACCCTTGACTGAATATTCTTGCTTTTGCCAACGTAAATTAATGCCTGTTTAGTGTTGTAGAAATAATATACTCCGGCCTTTTCTGGAAGTTGCTGAACTATAGATTTGCTTAGATTTGAGTTGAAGCCTTTTAATGATTTATCAGCAGCTGCTTGATCAATAGATAATAATAATTCTAACACTTTTGTTGCAGCCAATGCATCTCCTGAGGCTCGATGCCTATCCAGTATTTGAATGTTAAGTTCTTTGCATAAATTTCCTAATCCATATGATTTTTTCCCGGGTATGAGTTTACGCGCAAGTTTGACTGTACACAATGTTTTGCTATTAAAGTCATAGCCGAGACTTTTAAATTCACTTTTAATAAAATTATAATCAAAAGAAACATTATGCCCAACAAGGATCTTTCCTTCTGTGATTTCAATTATTTTTTTCGCAATTTCATAAAACTTAGGGGCATCTTTTACCATTTGATTATTGATACCAGTCAGCCGCGTAATTTGAAATGGAATTTTTATTTCGGGGTTTATTAGTGTAGAAAACTCTTCAATAATCCTTTCTCCGTTGTGGGTATAAATTGCGATTTCAGTAATCTTTTCTGTCCTAGGGCTTAAACCCGTTGTCTCTACATCAATAACAGCGTACAGCATCAGAAAAAATAGGTGTAATTATATATTTAATTGAGTTTGAATAGCATGAACCTCTTTTCTTAGTTGCTTAACTGTAGCGACAAAGTCTTGTTTTTCTTGATTTGGTTGTGGCATTTCAGAGCTAATATAATGAACAAATTTCCATACTTCTTTCACTTCTATAATATCAAGATCATATGGGTCGTAAAGTGAGTTTAAAGAATGGAGCATAAGTTTTTTGTCAGCTTTAATTTTATTTTCAACAATTTTAAAAACAATTCCATCTTCTCTGGTTAGGATAATGTATGGATAGCCATTCCTTATGGTATTCCAGTCCAAAACAAACTCACCGGTTACAAAAGATTCATCAGGTATGGGTAACATGGAATCTCCACTAATTTGAAATGTTCGGTATTTTTTTTCACGTGATAAAAATGGTAATTGGAATGTTGGAAGTACTCGGATATAATCCGGATCCGAAAACCCACTTTTGTACCCTGCCTTAGCTTTTTCAGAAACCAGCTCAATGTTTTCATTATTGTATTGGTCAATAGTGGATATAAGAACACGTATGTCACTTCCTTTGATATATGTGTCATAACCTCGTTCAATTTGGGAAAGTTGACTCTCTGAAAGTGTCGTTAAATCAACTTTAACAAGTGTGTCGATCGCTACTTTAAAATACATTGAAAAACGGATAAGTGCGTTTACACTAGGTTGGGCAACTCCGTTTTCATAACCGCTAAGTGTTGATCGTTTCATCTCAAGGATAAATGCGATGTCGTCCTGAGTGCGCTTTTGTCTTTTGCGAAGAAATTTAATGTTATTTCCGAATGTGTTCATTGTGTTTTCTTATTTAATACAAAAATGTGCTAATTGTCCCGGTTTTATGCAAAAATTATTTTAAGGTATTTTAAAGGTAAATTATTTTCAAATTAATATTTGTAAATGATTAATCTAAATGATTATATTGTAATCATAAAAAAGATTAAAAACTAATCAAATATAATACAATAATTTTAATTGTCAAGGTTTTTTTGAAATGAATGCTGATACTCGTACGATTGTACATCTGGATCTGGATACTTTTTTCGTGTCAGTTGAGCGTTTGCAAAATAGCAAATTGATAGGAAAACCTATACTTATAGGAGGAATTTCGGATAGAGGAGTTGTTGCAAGTTGCAGTTATGAAGCAAGGGCATATGGCATTCATTCGGCCATGCCAATGAGACTAGCACGTATGCTCTGTAAGCATGCTATTGTGATTAGAGGCGATATGGATCAGTATAGTAAATATTCCAGGATGGTAACAAGCATTATTGAAGAAAATGCTCCTTTATATGAAAAAGCTTCGATTGATGAGCATTATATTGATATTACGGGGATGGATCGTTTTTTCGGAAACTTGAAATGGACAACTGAGCTCAGAAAAAAAGTTATTCATGAAACGGGCTTGCCAATTTCGTTTGGATTGTCCACCAATAAAACTGTTTCGAAAATTGCCACAGGAGAAGCAAAGCCCAACGGATTATTGCAGATTCAATCCAGTCAGGTATTGCCATTTTTATTTCCTTTAAGTATTCGAAAAATCCCAATGATAGGCGATAAGGCTTATCATTTGCTTCGCTCAATGGGGATTACTACCATAAAAACATTAAGTGTAGTTCCTCCTGAAATGTTGGAGCATGTCATGGGTAAAAATGGCATTATCATTTGGCGAAAAGCGAATGGAATTGACCCTACTCCTGTTAAGCCATATTCTGAACGGAAATCAATAGGGACTGAAAGTACCTTTAATACAGATACCATAGATGTAATTTGGCTTAGACAGAGATTGATTAGTATGGTTGAAAAACTTGCTTTTCAACTGCGCGAAAAGAATAAACTGGCATCTGTTATTACTGTAAAAATTAGGTATGCAAACTTCGATACACATACTTTACAAAAGCATATTCCTTATACAACTTTCGACCATATTTTAATTAAGGAGGCATTAGAGATGTTCGATCGGCTTTACCAGCGCAGGATGTTGTTGCGTTTAGTTGGTGTTAAGTTAAGTGGATTAGTGGGTGGGTGGCAGCAATTAAATATGTTTGAAGATACTCCCGAAATGACCTGTCTGTATCAGGCTATGGATCGGATTAAAATGCGTTTTGGCGAAAAATCAATTAAAAGAGCCGTGGGAATAAAAACTGCCGAAGAGCGTTTGCAAATCGAGGATAAAGAAGAACAAACTTTACTTCTGAGCAAGTAAGTGAAGTCTAACTCTCTAATGAGTAAAAAACACGAGAATGCCTCCTCTATATAATTTTTTTGATTGATTTCAACTAATTGCTTATTTAGAATTATGATATATATCATTTGCAAAAATGATAATATTTGAAAAATCAATTCCATAAAACATTAAATTTGTTATTAAATTAAATAAATCTAAATAAAAACAAGCACTAAGTTAACAATGAAAAAGCTAATTCTACTACTCTTCTCGAGCATTATGATGCTGAATATAATGCTTGCTCAATCACTTAATGAACCTGCCAACGCAGCTACAAAATTATTGGATCACAATCAGGGAAAACTCACTATTGGAGGCTATGGGCAAATCGATTTTAATCAAAAATTTGATAATGCGATACGCTCTAATGGCATACTGGATGTACATCGTATGGTATTATTATTTGGTTATCAGTTTAGCGATCGCGTTGATTTTGTGACCGAACTTGAGTTTGAACATGTGATAGAAGTTTTTGTCGAGCAAGCGTTTATTCGTTATAAATTAAACGAATTTATGGCATTGAGAGCAGGCTTAATTTTAATTCCGATGGGAATCATTAACGAATATCATGAGCCAACTACATTTAATGGTGTTGAAAGACCGAGTGTAGCCGGTTCAATCATCCCAACAACATGGAGAGAAATTGGTGCAGGATTTAGTGGAAAATTCACTGATATAGGACTTAAATATCAGGCATACATTGTAAATGGATTAAATGGATATGACGGTAATTCGAAAATATCGGGTGCAGGAATAAGAAGTGGGCGTCAAAAAGGAGCCGAATCCTATATCAGTTCACCAAACCTATCATTTAAGCTTGATTATTTCGGTGTAAATCATTTAAAGCTTGGATTGGCTGGATATTTCGGAAAAACACAATCTACACTGTATAATGGTGCTGATAAAAACAATAATAATTTCATGATGATGGCAGATTCAACCGTTATTAATTTAAGTGTGATCGGATTAGATTTGCGTTATGAGAACAATGGTTTTTCATTCAGAAGTGTTTTAATTTATGGGGGATTAGCAAATACAATGGAGTATAATACCTTTACCGGAGGCAATGCAGGGTCGGCAATGCATGGATTTTATGCAGAGGCTGCCTATGATGTGTTGGTAAATTCTCAGTCAACTGCTAATGGATTAACATTCTTTGTGCGTTACGAAAATTTGAACACACAGTCTAAAGTTGAAAAGAATACAACTAAAGACGATAAATACGCGGTTCAGGAGATTATAACAGGAGTAGGATATAAAATTGCAGATGGCGTTGTTTTAAAATCAGATTTCAGATTTTTTAAAAACAAAACCGAAAATAAATATTCAAAACAATTTAATGCAGGAGTTGCCGTATGGTTTTAAGACAAAGATTAAATCAGACAATCTTCATATTGCTAATCAGTGTTTTGGGTTTGCAGGCATTTGCAAGCGAATCAGATGGCTTTAGCCAAAAGTTGGATAAAATAATTAAGAAAGATTTGTTGCTAAAGGATTTCAAAATAGTGCCATTAACTATTTCTGATGAGCAGTTTGAAAAAGCTGGTGTGAATTTAAAAAGTAATCAGATATTTAGATTAACCGCTGAAGATTTTGATGGATTCTATATTATTGAAAAAGCGATGGGTCGCTTTCATGATTTTACTTATGTTATTTTTTTGGGGAAAGGTCTCGAAGTCCTCTTGGTAAGGGTGTTAGTGTACGAGGAAGAACATGGGGTGGAAATTACTCAAAAAAAATGGCTGCAACAATTTATCGGAAAAACACCTACTGATCATTTGATATTCAAAAAAAATATTGATGCAATTTCGGGTGCAACAATTTCAGGGGCTTCGATTACTGAAAGCATTGATCATATTTTCAGGGATGTGAAACTATTAATGGAGCAAAAAGTATTTTAATAATGATTTTTCAAAATAACTCGTTGATTTTTATATTAGCGGGTTATTTTGTTTTTAGTTTATCATTTCTTGAATAAACTGATCACGAATAATAAAACGATGGTACCAATCAGCGCTGCGATCAAACTGCCAATTAATCCGGATGAGAGATGGATGCCTAATTCGCTTGGTAACAAACCGCCAATAATGGCATCTGCAATTCCGACCAATAAATTAACTCTAACCCCGGATCCTCTACCTTTCAAAAATTGAAAATTGGCTAAAAGGGATTTAGAAATAAATTTCAAAGGTAATCCACCTTATTTCGGTCTATGTAACATATCTTTTTATAAGAATTACATCATTCCCACACTTAAGAACTGTTTGAAAAAAACTTACAATTTTAAATTGACCCATTCCAATACGTTTCTGTTTTCCTAAACGCTTTGTTTTCATTATATTCAATTTTCAGGCGACTATTTTTCAATTCTAATAGAATAGGTATACGGAATTATTTTTTGCCCGTGAGTGTGTGCATATATCTTTGTGAATTCAGCACCGAGATATAGTATGATGGCGGAATAATATACCCACATAAAAATCAAAATAACGGAACCAGTAGCACCATACCAGGAAGCAATTAAGGAACTTCCGAGATAAGCTCCGATACCAATTTTGCCAATCATAAAAAGGAAGGCGGTATAAGATGCCCCAATGATGCAATCGAGCATGACCACTTTCCCATCGGGCAATGTTTTAAAAATAACGGTAAATAAAAGTGTAATAACAACGAAAACGGTAAGTAGGTTGATGGCATAAAATAAATAGATAGTGTTCTGTGGGAAATATGCTGCTAATTTGTTACTAAGAATATCCATTATCGCATTTATAATTAAACCAACCAACAGTAAAAATCCTACAGAGCCGACCATAGAAAATGACATCAATCGGTTTTTAAGGAATTTTATTAATCCACGTTTAGGTTTTGCTTTAATGCCCCATATATAATTGATGGAGTCTTGAATTTCTGAGAACACACCCGATGCCCCAATCAATAAAATGATTGCACCTGCGATAGTAGCAAATGCACTACTGCTCGAAAGTTTTACATTTTTAATTATTTCCTGTATTTGCAGCGCGGCATCGTTACCAATCAACCCGTTGATTTGTCCGAATATTTCGCCTTGGACGGCTTCTGTTCCAAAAAAGGATCCTGCTAAGCTTATAATAATAATAAGCAACGGAGGTAAAGAGAAAATGGTATAAAAGGACAACGCTGCACTTAACTTAATAGCGTCGTCAGCGATAAACCCTTTTACGGTTTCTTTGAGGAGATAACCAATCTTATTTGCTGAGTTCTTTATTTTCATTGGTAAATTTTTTAATTATTAATGGTTATATGGAACCTAACATTCTATCTTGATTCACTTTTTTCGGATTTTTTAAAAAATTAAATGGTCGTTTCATAACCCTTGATAAAAACTATTTTACATTATCGATATATTACTGTTGCCGGTTTACCGATTTCAAAATCCCGATACCCGAAATCAGATGTTCTAAATGAGTTCATTTTAAAAATATTTTGACCGTTGCCCGGAATTGAAGGATAAAATGCTATGGATATTTGAAATGTATTAAAAACCAGATAATCATTTTTGATTAATACGCCAAGTCCAATTTGTGAATACACTCTACTGTTTTTAAATCCTTCTGCCACATCTCCAAGCAAGCCCATCGAAAAAATGAAATAGGGGCCGAAACGGAATCCGATGAATTTCCATGGTGCATAGGATTGTGTTTGCAGGGTAAACAAAAGGCGGCTGGTACCAATCAATGAATTGCTATTAAAGCCATCCAGGCCATAACCATCTTGAAGCGTTAGACTATCGCTAGCAAATCGGTTTATACCAATTGTTAGTTGTGGTTTAACAAACTGCCTGAATTTCCATTTTCCAATTTCAAATAATTCTGTAAAATAATTTACCCCGGCCGTAAAAACACCTTGTTCAACTTTTGATGAATGAAAGAAAGCCCCATATTCGAAATTGGAACTCAGGTATCCCCATGGATGATAATTCCCAAAAGAGATACGCGCACCAAGATACAAACGTCCGGAATTATTTTTTATCTGGTAACCACCCGTAATACTGTATACTTTTCCGATGGGTACATCTTCAATTAAGCCAAATTTAAATATGAATTTATCCTGTACATATTTCCGGGTTGAGATGCCTATACTTGCCAGATAAAAACTTTCGTCACTGAATGTTTTCAGCGTGTCTAAGGATTCAATTGGTTTTTCGAGATAATGAATTCGATAATATCGTACAGCGGAAATTAAATTTGTGGTCCGGTTTTCCTCGGTATTACCTTTAAATATCTGAATGGCATTACTTGCCCAGTAATCTTGTGCATTAAATTTTATCCGCTGCTTAACAAAAACCGAATCGATTGTCCGGATAGAATCATTGTGGAGTTGTTGTGTAAAATATACTCCGCCTGCCCACTTGGCTAAAGGCGAAAAAAATGGTCGGTCAATTGCAAAACTTCTGGTCAAATTTTTGAATTGATCAGTACCATAATCCAAGTTTGCGTTGATATAAGTATTGCGTATGTTGGGAATAAAGTAATTTGTTTTGAAAGCATCATCTCCTGAGGAATGGTACCATGTGTATTCATTTCTAAATTTATGCCCGAACCCTAGAAAATTTTTATCGGTCATAGTAAACGTGACACGCGAAGATGATAAAGCAACATTGGGAGCAATACTCCAATTATCCAGCTCACGGATAAAAACATCGACCGAATCGGAGTTTTTCGAAACAGCTTTAACATAAAACGAGACATCGTGCACATATACCTGACTGCGAACCAATCGTTCAGATTCTTTTACCAGTAAAGAATCAAATTTTTGGTTTTGTCGGATAAGCAAGAGGTTTCGAATGGTGATATGTTTAGATTTTATATGTAGACTGTTCCCGGTTTTGAATAAAAAGTTTTGGGAGACTTCATTGGTATCAGCAACCGAATAGCCAAACGGGTCAAGTGTTTCAATGTTAATATGCCTGATAATTTTACCTTCGAAGCTACTATATGGTTTTTGGATTTCTTTTTTATAAACTTTCTTATCTTTTGAAATGGGGGCAACCGGTTTAAAAACCAAGCGATAAAGAAACTTATTAAACTTGCTCCGATTGGAATAGGATTCAATATTTCCATAAAGCTTGGTTGAATCAGTTTTGGCAATGGTATCTTGTGCAAAAGCAGTATCAAAAGTGCCAATCGAGATAATAAAAAATATGTAAATATTTTTGGACCACATTTGCATGAACAGTTTTATCTTTTTCGTTATTCAAGATATTCATCGTTTTCTATAAGGCCATTGGCATATTATTTCTTTTCTTCCATATTTTTTTGTACGTCTGCTTTCATTCGTTCTTCTGCTTCTTTATGTTTTGCGGCAGCCTTTTCTTTCTTTTTAAAGTACCATCTAAATAAGAAATTATGCTTGAGTGCCTCCATGTTTTCATCCAATCCTTTGGAGCTGTTTTTGAGGTTTAACATAGTCTGGCTCAAATTTTCAACAAGGGTTGAATCCTGAATCAATCTGCTTATATTTCCGTTTTCGCTGTTTATTTTAGTCATAACCTCATCAATGTGTTGCGAAAAAATTTCTGCATTTCCGGTCGTTACCTTAATACTCCCCATAATGGCAGATACATCCTGACTTACCGCTTCCATTGTTTCATCTAATCCACTAGAGCTTTTTTTAATACTCAATATGGTTTGATTAATATTTTCTGCTATGGTTGAATCCTGGATTAATCTCCCGAGTGTTCCGTGTCCGCTGTTTACTTTAATCATAACTTCAGCAAGTTGTTGCGTAATAATTTCGGCATTGCGTGCTGTTATTTGCAAACTTGCCATAATAGCATCTGTTTCAACAGGCTCAACCGATAAAAGCTGCTGTTCATCTTTGGCTATAGGAGCATCTGGGCTTCCATAGGTAATGAGTATCAGACGGTCTCCAATAAGACCTTCTGATCCGATTGCAACTTCACAGTCCGATTTAATAAACTGCTGAACATCCTTTTTAATCAACATATCGACCTTGACTGTTGAATCATTAATAATTTTAATTTTATCAACAATACCAACATTAATTCCGGTAAAGCGGACATTATTTCCTACTTGTAATCCGCTTACGTTGTGAAAAGTCGTTGTAAGTTTAAAAACAGGATTAAATAAATTTTGCTGCTTCCCGATGATAAATATGGCAATTACGAAAAAAGTTAATCCTCCAACAATAAACAATCCTAACCTTACTTTAAATTTCTCTGTATGTGTGTCCATGATTCATTCTTTTTATTAACTGTTGAACTACCAATTTTCAATTGAAGAAGGATTTAATTACAGGGTCGGATGACTTTTCAAACGATTCCAATTTTCCTTCCTGATAGACTTTACCATCCAATAACATAATTACGCGGTTTGCATTCGTCCGAGCACATGCAATATCGTGTGTGATGATGATGGATGAAGTTTTATATTTTTTTTGCACATCATTGATGAGCGAACTTATTTCATATGAAGTTACCGGATCGAGGCCGGTAGTAGGTTCGTCATATAGCATGATCATCGGGTCCACGACGATGGTTCGTGCTAGACTTATTCTTTTTCGCATACCACCCGAAAGTTGCGATGGCATTTTATCCAATGCATCAGGCAGGCCAACATTTTCTAAAACCTCTTTAACTTTTTCGGCAATCTCTTTTTTAGACAGATTCTTTTTTATTCTCCTTAATGGAAATTCCAGATTCTGCCTCACCGTCATGGAATCATACAAGGCTCCACTTTGAAATAAAAAACCAATTCTCTTTCGCAACTCATTCAATTCTTTTCGGCCTAAGCCAGTTACATTATTTTCAAATACATTGATTGTTCCGCCATCAGAATTCAATAATCCAACAATGCATTTTATTAAAACGGATTTGCCACTGCCCGATTTACCAAGAACCACAAGGTTTTCGCCATTAAAAAGTTTCAAAGAAATATCTTTCAGTATAACCTGATTGTCAAATGATTTTCTAAGATTTATTATCTCGATAACCGGCTTATCACTTTTTGCATTAAAGTGAGCATTATTTAAGGTTTCTGTTTGTTTTGTGTTCATGATATCAGCATATCGGTTATTTGTGCGGCAATCAGATCTATAATTATCACCAAGAGAGATGCTAAAACCACGGCTGAATTTGCAGCAATCCCTACACCTTCGGTTCCCCGTCCGGCAGTGTAACCTTTATAGCATCCTACCAATCCGATTACGGCCCCGAAAAAGAATGATTTTATAACAGCAGGTAAAAAATCAATAAATTCAATATGGCTAAATGCCTGAGAGAAAAATAATGTAAAAGATACATCTCCTTTAATATTCGCACCTGCCCAACTTCCAATTATACCAAGTGCATCGGCATATAAAATTAATAATGGAATCATAAGGGTTGCTGCTGCCACCCTTGTAACAACCAAAAATCGCATAGGATTAATGGAGGATACTTCCATGGCTTCGATTTGTTCGGTCACTTTCATTGAACCCAATTCTGCACCCATTCCCGAACCAATTTTACCGGCGCATATCAATGCCGTTATTACAGGTCCCATTTCCCTGATAATTGAAACGGCTATCATTCCGGGAAGCAAAGTAACTGCCCCGAAATCAACAAGTACCGGTCGCGATTGAATGGTCAGTACCAAACCCATGATTGCTCCGGTAACTGAAATTAAGGGTAACGATTTATACCCGATTTTAAAACACTGACGAAAAAATTCCTTAAATTCAAAATTGCGGGAAAATGTTTCTTTCAGGAGTACCATAATAAACAAGAAAACATCGGCGACATCTTTAAAAAAAATGCTTGCAATTTGCGTTTTTGCCAGTGTTTTTTCACTCAGCCTTTTAGTTTGGGTCGTTGCAAATCCTTTTACTTTAATAATAGGAATAATTTTTTTCATAATAAACCATTTGCTTACATATGAATTTATTTTTGTTCATTAAGTATGTGCCAGCTTGTTTTTCAGGCAGATGATGAACTCCTATTGGCAGGGGTAATTCCTGTCAATTTTCGGGATATATGTAAGTTTATTTTTTATGGAAAATTCAGGTCCAAAGCACGAATTTTTTCAAAACTATAATTATTAAAGGGCCTCAATAATCTTGTGCAATTCTTCTTTTGTTTTTCCAAGTTTGATTTGAAGTCTTCCAAGCATCTCCTCTTTCTTGCCCTTTGCATATAACAGGTCATCGTCTGTCAAGATGGCAAATTTCTGTATAAGTTTGCCTTTTTGGTACTTCCAGTTCCCTTTAGCTTCAGTTGTATTCATTTTATTTCAATTTTAGTTCCCACAACTGGTGGGTCAGCCATGAAGATATTTTCATACTACAAAGATGTATCTAATAAATTCTTACATTATTACACAATTCAAGAAAAGAATTGCATCATTCACACATTATCGAATAAATTGCACTTTGTATGATTAAATTACTTGAAAGTATTGCCCCCTTTTGTTTTAAAACAGAGAAAACGATGAAAATTGTGAGCAAATGAAAAAAGGCCACAAACTAAATTAGCTTGTAACCTTTTGATTATAAATGTCTCCCGGGGGGGAATCGAACCCACGACCCGTTGATTAAGAGTCAACTGCTCTGCCAACTGAGCTACCGAGAGAATTAATACAAGATTTCAATTTTTATCCTACGACCCTCCCCGACTAAGGTCGGGATGCTCTGCCCTGTCTGCCTTTGGCAGGCAACTGAGCTAACGAGCGGTTTTAAAACAGGGCAAAATTACATTTTTTATATATAATTCTGATATCTTTGTTTAAAAATATTGTCTGTCGATATGCCTAAACAATCCAAAAATAAAAACTCGGCTTTATATGTAAATGAAGGAATTGAGCAGCCTTCATCAATTAACGATTGTGCAGTTCAAAAATTAAAAGAGCAAAATATTCATGAAATTTCGGCAGATGAGTATTTTGACGGGATTGAGCAGGGTAATATAATGATTCTGAGCAAGGCCATAACTTTGATCGAAAGTTCGCTTCCATCTCATCATAAAAAGGCTCAGGAAATTATCGAAAAATGCTTACCGTTATCGGGGAAATCCGTTAGGGTAGGAATTACGGGAGTACCGGGCGTTGGAAAGAGTACTTTCATTGAGGCTCTGGGCATGTATTTGATTAAGCAAAACAGGAAAATAGCAGTACTTGCTATTGACCCTAGCAGTCAACGAAGCAAAGGAAGTATCCTGGGAGACAAAACCCGTATGGAGGACTTGGCAAATCATCCAAATGCCTTTATTCGTCCATCTGCATCATCAGGATCTTTGGGTGGCGTTGCACGAAAAACGAACGAAACCATCATTCTTTGCGAAGCAGCAGGTTTCGATACAATATTTATAGAAACAGTCGGAGTAGGGCAATCCGAAACAGCAGTTCATTCGATGGTTGATTTCTTCCTGTTGTTGATGCTTGCCGGAGCAGGAGATGAACTTCAGGGAATCAAGCGTGGGATTATGGAAATGGCAGATATGATTTTGATTAACAAAGCAGATGGCGATAATATACAGAAAGCAAAAAATGCCAAAGTCCAATATGAGAATGCACTTCATTTGTTCCCATTAACTGAATCAGGCTGGTCGCCAAAAGTTGAAACCTGTTCCGCATTAAATCATAAGGGGATTGAAATTGTTTGGACCAGTATAACAGATTATATTGCTAAGGTTCAGGCAAACGGTTACTTTGCTGCAAATCGCCAAAAACAATCTATCCACACCATGATGGATACACTTATGCAAAAACTGGGAGATAGTTTATTTCATCAAAAAGAAATTAAAGATTTGATGGAAATCTGTAAAACTGACATCGTTAACAATAAGCTTAGTGCATATATTGCTTCTCAGCAAATTCTTGATAAATATTTTGAGTTGATGAAGAAGTAGTGTTTATCCTGTAAGAACCTTTTTTTCAGGTATTATTAAAGATAAAATGATGCTTAAAGAGAGTATCCCCAAAACGACATACAAAGAGTGTGCTGTTTGAAATCCAATTACCTCAAGCCAATGATGAGCTAATAGCTTAAGTCCAATAAATGTAAGCAAAACAGACAATCCAATTTTCAGAAAGCGGAAATGCCCCATGGCGTTCATCAATAAAAAGAATAGGGACCGCAATCCGATAATAGCAAAAATATTCGAAAAGAAAACAATATAAGGATCATGTGTAATCGAAAAAATTGCCGGTACAGAATCAACTGCAAAAATTACATCCATGAACTCAATGACTAATAAAACAAGAAATAAAGGGGTGATATATTTTTTACCATCAATTTTAGTAAAGAATTGAGGCCCTTCATAATTTTTTGCTACAGAGAAATATCGTGAAGCAAATCGTACAACCGGATGCTTATCTGTATCAACTTTATCACTGTGGTTTCGGGTATAAAACATCTTTACACCGTTAAAGATCAACAGCACTCCGAACACATATAATATCCAGGAAAATTCCTGAATAAGTGCGGAAGCCGAAAAAATGAAAATAAATCGCATGACAATGGCACCAAATATTCCCCAAAATAAAATGCGATGATAATAGATCTTTTTTACTCCAAAGGCCATAAAAATCACAATCATCACAAAAACATTATCGATAGATAAAGCCTTCTCTATGATATAACCCGTCAGGTATTCAAGCCCAAGGTTGTGTTCATAAAGTTTAACAGCCTCAGTAAAACCCATCCCATCAACTTTAATAGGATGCTGATAATTTTGTATAATTTGTTTAAGCTGATCTATATCGGTAATACCGTGAATTAAACTTCCTTGCGAAATAATAAAGATATAAAACCCCAGTGCAAGGCCTACCCACAAAACTGTCCAGACCAAAGATTCTTTAAGCGAAATTATATGACTTTTTTTATTAAATACCGCCAAATCGATGATTAAAATCGTCGTAATGAATATAAGAAAAAACGTAAAAAATAAAACTTCGCTAAGATTGTGCATTTTTAAAAATTAATGAGAAAGCAAAATTACTCAAAGAAATCAATACTTAATTAAAATAAAATGTTTGATCAATTTGCTGAATTTATACACTGAATTTTAGTAAGTTTGCCGTCCAGTTTTTAACCTATAAAAAACATTTGATTATGAGAGATTCTATTGAAATGAATCCAAATCCATTGGTTCAGTATTTAAACAAATACCCCCAAGATTTCACCAAGGCTGATTTAATTAAATACATCGAAGACAACAATATTGAGATGGTGAATTTTAGGTATGTGGGATGGGATATGCGACTTAAAACTTTGAATTTTATTATTAACGACCGACATCACCTTGATGCTATTCTAACGGCAGGCGAACGTGTTGATGGAAGTAGTTTGTTTTCGTTTATGGAAGCCGGATCAAGTGATTTGTATGTTATTCCGCGATATAGTACTGCTTTTTTGAATCCATTTAACGAAATTCCTACTGTAGATATTTTGTGTTCTTATTACACGAAAGATGGAGTGCCTTTTGAGAGTTCACCGGAATATGTACTTCGAAAAGCGCATGAAACCTTAATTGAAAAAACCGGATATTCATTTGAAGTAATGGGAGAATTGGAATATTACGTTATTAGTGATAAGGAAGATTTGTTTCAGGCAGAGGATCAAAAAGGGTATCACGAATCATATCCATTCGCAAAATGGGGAGGGTTTAGGGAGAATGCAATGAAAGCGATAGCCCAATGTGGTGGTTATATAAAATACGGACATGCTGAAGTTGGTAATTTCACACTTGGTGATAAAATATATGAACAGAATGAAATTGAATTTTTGCCTACTAAATTAGAAGAAGCAGCTGATCAACTCATCATTGCAAAATGGATATTGCGAAGTATGGCAAATCAATACGGTGTTGATCTAACCTTTGCTCCCAAAATCACTACTGGTAAAGCAGGCAGTGGAATGCACATACATACAAAATTAGTTAAAGATGGGAAAACTGCCATGGTAAAAGATGGCGGAGGTTTGAGTGATGTGGCCAAAAAAGCAATTGCAGGATATTTAACCTTAGCCCCATCATTGACCGCATTCGGAAATACAAATCCCACTTCATATTTTAGATTGGTACCTCATCAGGAAGCGCCAACTAATATTTGCTGGGGCGATCGAAATCGTTCAGTTCTGGTAAGAGTTCCGCTAGGCTGGTCTGGTAAAAATAACATGATCAAACATGCCAATCCACAAGAACCGGATATTGAATTTGATTTTAGCAACAAACAAACCGTAGAGTTCAGATGTCCTGACGGGTCAGCAGATATTCATTTGTTGTTGGCGGGGCTTGCAGTTGCAGTTCGTCATGGTTTAGAAATGGAGAATGCACTTGAAGTTGCTAAAAACACTTATGTTGATGTTAATATTTTCAACGAAGATTATAAAGACAAATTAGATCAGCTTGCTAAATTACCTGCATCATGCTATGAATCAGCTTTACAGTTAGAAAGGCAAGCTGAAATTTACACAAAAGATGGTGTATTCACCCAAAACACTATTGATTGGATGGTTAAATATCTGAAGTCATTTAATGACCAGAATTTAAGAGCTGAGCTGGGAAAAGATGAAGAAAAAATCATGAAAGTTGTAGATAAGTATTTCTATTGCGGATAGTCAACTTCAAACGAGTATAATTACTTTTCTTTTACTGCATCTTTTATTTGGTAAACCCTACGTATCCAACCAGGTAATACAATTGCCCCAAGAATAATGTAGGGATAATAGCTTAATAGTCTCCAGAGTAAAGCCAACGCTGGTGATAGTCCCAATGGAATAAATTCTCCAAGGAAATCGGTGAAAATATATTCTGCTACTCCACTTCCTCCGGGAGTCGGACTGATAAGCAGGATAACCCACATTACCAATTGTCGCCCATAAATTAATAGGTGGTCGTTAACAGCAATAAATCCTAAAATAATCGCATTTACTACCCAAAAACGTGCTGTCCAGGAAAACACGGTTGCTATAAATGCCTTGGTCCAAAATAGCAGTGATTTTCCTTTAAGCTCTTTTGAGGTTGCCATGATTTGATTACCAGTATCTACGGCTTTACTTTTCCATTTTTTCAAGAAAGGTATTTTGGTTAACCGAATCAACACCCATTTTAAACCTCTTGGATTAATAAAAATCCCATAAACGATGATGGCTTGAAGTAAGATGATAAAAAGGTATCCGGCTATGAAAACCCCGAACATGCCCAAATCCGCATTTAAAAAAGAAAATCCGATATCCCCAAAAAAGATTTTATCGTAGCCAACAACGAGTATGATAATTGGGACAAAAAGGATATAAAAAAGTTCATCGAGGAGAGAAGTGACCAAGACTACAGCCGTTGTTCTACCCATGTTAATTCCTTCTTTGTTGACGATAAAGAGCGCCACAGCCGAACCTCCAACTACCGATGGCGTAATCGAGGATGCAAATTCCCAGAGCATAATTACCTGATAGCTTCGTTTCCAGCTTAGCTGTTTATCAGTTAAAAGACGAATCCGGTACATATAAGCAAGATGCCTTACAGCCATTAATAGTAAAGCAACAAAGATCCAAAAGGTAGTGATCCAGGTCCAATGAGCATCTCTGAAGACCTGCATATCAAAATCCTGAAAAATCAAAAAAGCAGCTACTCCCATTCCAATAATTACCGGCATAATAATTTTTTTGAAATGAAAATGCTTTAATATGCTATGTGCTTCCTCAGTCATAATTAATTTTTCGAGATGCAAATGTAAACATTGATTCTAAAGTGTTGATGGAATTTGCAAAAACATATTCACAGACTATTAACTCAATAGGCTTTAATTAAACTGCCACAAAGGCAGTTGGTTAAAAATAATAATGACATAATGGCGTTTATTTACAATGTATTTGCAATGGTACAGGATTTGAAAAAGGGTAAAGAAATAAAAAATTACACATTAAAATATAGGAGGAAAAACAATGAACTTAATAAAATTTAACAACCAGCCACGATTTACAAATCTTTTTGATCATGTAATGTTTAACGATGTTTTAGCCAATGATTATCATGCCAATTATTGCCGAAAACCAGCAACCAATATCATTGAAAATGAAGATAATTTTGAGCTGAGTTTGGCTGTACCGGGATTAGAAAAAGACGATATCAAAATTGATTTGGAAGACAATCTGTTAACAATTTCAGCAGAAAAAGAAGTAAAAACTGAAAACGTAAACTTTTCAAGAAAAGAATTTGCTTATCACAGTTTTAGCAGAGCTTTTACTTTGCCTAAAACAGTGGAAGCTGATAAAATTAAAGCAGATTATAAAAACGGGATTTTGAATATCATTATTCCCAAAATTGAAGAAGCTAAATTGAAGAAAGCAATTCAGATTTCATAATTTAAAGTTTAGGTTAATGCAAAGGGGTTACCGCAGTGTGCGAGTACCCCTTTTTTTGCATATTATTTAAAATTTCTATAAACCTTTCTCAACCCCAAATAAAGTTTATTCCCACTTTTGCCTTTTATGATCTTTTGAATGGATTGAGCCATGATCCGTCCGCTATCAAGCAACACATTTTTCTCGTCGTGAGTTAGGGCATGATAAAATCCATTTTTCCCGGCTAGTTCAATGGCTTTTAAACGATCGTCAAAAGGAAATTCCGGAGTTTCAAAAATAATACGTGGGCGAAAATTGTGATATCGATAAGGTTCTACATCGGTAAGCAGTTTACCATGTTCCTCTACAAATTCCCATAATAAGGAATCGCGATAAGGCAAGGCTGTATAAAATTCAACGCCGGTCAAATTAGAAGTTCTGGCAAATTCAATCGATTCTTTTACGCTTTCCAAAGTGTCGCCCGGATTGCCGATCATAAATTGCCCCATCACATCAATCCCGGCTTTGCGAAGCATTTGGATTCCTGCATAAATTTTTTCCCTGGTGGTATTTTTGTTCATCCGTTTCAACACTTCGTCATTAGCCGATTCAATCCCGACACTTACATTGTAGCACCCCGATTTGAACATCAAATCTGCAACTTCCTGTGTAACCAAATCAACCCGAATGGAGGTTGACCAGATGATCCCAAGTTTTTTCTCAATTAATAAATTACAAAATTCGATTACTCTTTTAGCGTCAATATTAAAACTATCGTCGTTAAAAATGATTGTTTTTCGCCCAAAATGCTTGATTAAAAACCTAATTTCAGCAAAAATATTTTCGGGTGAACGCTTGCGCCATTTATGGGTCCATAGTGAAGAAGAATTGCAGAACACGCAATTATAGGGACAACCTCTACTTGTTGTCAATCGGTGCTGATGATATTTCTTCATCTCAAACAAATCATAGGCGGGAAAAGGAATTTCATCAATATTTAAAATCAGTGATCGGGGTGTATTGATGTAAATTTTTTCCGATTCATTTTTGTAGATTAATCCATGGATGCTTTCAAGTTCTTTCTCCCCTTTAAAATAAGCGATAAGCTCAGAAAAAGTTTGTTCACCTTCGCCATAAATGGCAAAATCAAAAGGATAGCCCGATAAACATCTTTCTTTTTCAGTTGAGGCGTGGCTGCCTCCAATACAAATGGGTGTTTCGGGATAAGATTGTTTTAGTTTTTCAGCCATTTCAATGGCTTCGTCAAAAACCTGACTTGAAGCAGTGAAAGCAAAAAGATCGTATGCCTGACTAAAAAAATTCTCGAAATCTTTTCTATGGGCGATTCTGGTATCCAACAACTTGAACTCTAAATCCAAATGATGTTGCCGGGCATAAGAAGCCAAATAACCTAACCCAAGATGAATGGCAGCATCTTTTAAGTTTCGGTTGGGATTGATTAGTCCGATTCTCAACTTTTTTGAGAGATGTAATCTGGTTAAAGCCATTTTTAAATGTTTTTCAATAAAAGTTGATCCCGGATTTAGATAAAACTAGAATCTATTTTCCGAATATTGTTCTTCGTAATATTTTAAATAAGATCCCGAAGTAACATTGTTCAACCAATTTTCATTCTCAAGATACCAGTCGATGGTTTTTTCTATTCCTTCTTCAAACTGTAAACTGGGTTTCCAGCCCAACTCTTTTTGTAGTTTAGAAGAATCGATGGCATAACGCAAATCATGACCAGCGCGGTCTTTTACATAAGTGATCAATTTTTCTGAGCTTCCTTCTTGACGACCCAATTTTTGATCCATTTTTTTACACATCAATTTGATCAAATCAATATTGGTCCATTCATTATTTCCCCCAATATTATAAGTCTCTCCGTTTTTTCCTTTATGGAAAACTAAATCGATAGCACGTGCATGATCTTCAACATACAGCCAATCGCGGATATTTTCACCTTTTCCGTAAACCGGCAAAGGTTTATTGTTTTTAATGTTATGGATGAATAGCGGAATCAATTTTTCAGGAAACTGAAAACCACCATAATTATTCGAACAATTTGAAATTACCGTTGGAAGCCCAAAAGTATCGTTATAGGCTCTAACCAAATGATCGGAACTTGCCTTGGATGCTGAGTATGGACTATGCGGATCGTAAGCGGTAGTTTCTGTGAAAAGCCCTGTTTCACCCAGTGAGCCATAAACCTCATCAGTAGAAATGTGATAAAATAATTTCCCCTCCATTTGATCTTTCCAGCTATGTTTTGCAGCATTTAGCAAATTTACCGTACCAACAATATTGGTGAAAATAAATTCCATTGGATTTGAAATGGATCGATCAACATGCGATTCGGCCGCAAGGTGGATAACCCCGTCAAATTTTCTTTCTTCAAACAATTTCTGAATAAAATCGCCGTCAACGATATCGCCTTTAACGAATTCATAATTCGGAGCTTTTTCGATATCGGTTAAATTTGCCAAATTCCCTGCATAGGTAAGTTTGTCAAGATTAACTATTTTGTACTCAGGATATTTATTTACGAATAATCGCACCAGATGCGATCCAATAAAACCTGCTCCTCCTGTAATTAAGATAGTCTTCATACTTAGTTTTCTTTTAGTTTTTTCTCCCACTTCCATGCAGAAAGGGTCATTTCATCTAATGTTTTTTGAGCTTTCCAGCCCAATTCAACATTTGCAAAATTGGTGTCGGCCCAAACTTGCTCAACATCCCCGGCCCTTCGACCAACAATTTTATAATTGAGTTTCTGTCCTGATACTTTTTCAAAAGATTTGATTACCTCCAACACCGAATAACCATTTCCGGTTCCTAAATTAAAATACTCAAATGTTTTTTTCATTTTTTGATTAACCATTCGCTCAACGGCAATCACATGCGCTTTTGCCAAATCAACAATGTGTATGTAGTCGCGAATAGCTGTTCCGTCAGGGGTATTATAATCGTCGCCAAACACGCTCAATTGTTGACGAGTACCGATGGCTGTTTGCGTAATATAAGGCATCAAACAGTTGGGAACTCCCAAGGGAAGTTCGCCAATGATGGCACTTTCGTGAGCCCCAATTGGATTGAAGTACCGCAAAGCAATGCCTTTTATATTGGATGATTTAACGGTGTCAAAAATAATTTCTTCGGAAATTTGTTTGGTGTTTCCGTAAGGTGATTCTGCTTTTTGGATAGGTGCATCTTCACTCACAGGAAGTTTTTCAGGTTGACCATAAACCGTGCAACTTGACGAAAATACCAGATTCACAATCCCATTATCTTTCATCGATTGTAGAATGTTCACCAACGAAAAAAGATTGTTGTGATAATATTTTAGCGGTAAATCCACCGATTCTCCAACTGCCTTAAAAGCCGCAAAATGGATGATGCCATCAATATCGGAATTTCGTTTAAAAAAGTCAACTGTTTTTTGCGAATCAGCTAAATCAAAATTTTCGAAAGCCGGTTTAATCCCGCTAATTTTTTCAATGGCATCCAGCACCTTAATGTTTGAATTGGAAAGGTTGTCAACGATGATCACTTCGTATCCTTTTTGTTGAAGTTCAACACAGGTATGCGATCCGATATAACCTGTTCCTCCGGTTACCAGTATCTTCATGAATAATTATTTTTTAATGATGATTGTTGATCTCTCATAATTTCAAAATCTTATCATCAAGAAGTTGATATTTTTTTTTGCTTTCCACACATTCGGCAATGCCATTTTCATCAAATACTAATCGATGCCCATATTCGCTTACCCAACCTATTTGCTTTGATGGATTACCAATAACCAGTGCGTAAGGTTTGACATCTTTAGTCACAACGGCTCCTGCACCAATCATTGCATATTCACCCATTTCAATTCCACAAATAATGGTTGCATTTGCGCCAATACTGGCCCCTTTCCGAATAAAGGTCTTTTCGTATTGATCCTTCCTTATGATGGCACTTCTTGGATTTTTAATATTCGTAAAAACCATAGAAGGGCCTAAAAACACATCATCCTCACAAACCACCCCTGAATAAATTGAAACATTATTTTGAACTTTGACGTTTTTACCCAAAATCACTTCTGGGGAAACAACAACGTTCTGTCCAATATTGCAATTTTCACCAAGGATACAATTTGACATGATGTGTGAAAAATGCCAGATTTTAGTGCCTGCACCTATTTGGCAGCCTTCGTCGATAACAGTGCTTGGGTGAGCAAAAAAATCAGTTGACATGTTTTATTTATTTACAAATTCCAATACAGATTCAGTAATAAATGCAATTTGTTCGTCATCAATTTCAGTATGCATAGGTAAAGATAATACTCTTTTGCAAACATCTTCAGTAACCGGGAAATCACCTTCTTTATACCGTGGGTCCTGATATGCTTTTTGCAAATGAAGCGGCACCGGGTAATAAATTGGAGCAGGGATTCCTTTAGATTCTAAATATTCGTGAAGCCCTTCCCTGTCAATATTTTTTGTGAGCAAAGTATATTGATGGAAAACATGGGTTGATTGTGCAAATTGTGCAGGTACCTGCAAATTCTTGCACTTAGAGAACGCCTGGTTATAAGCATTAGCAGCTTTATTTCTGGCTTCTGAGTATTCATTCAAATATTTCAATTTAACATTCAAGATAGCCGCCTGAATGCTATCAAGTCTTGAGTTTACCCCAATTAAATCGTGGTAATATCTAACCACCATTCCATGATTTGCAATAATTCGGCACTGATTGGCTAATTCATCATCATTAGTAAATATTGCTCCACCGTCACCATAAGCACCAAGGTTTTTAGAAGGGAAGAAAGAAGTACATCCAACTTCACCAATGGTTCCGGCTTTCTTGATTTCCCCATTTTTAAAGGTATAATCCGCACCAATAGCCTGACAAGCATCTTCAATTACTTTTAAATTAAATTCGGCGGCAATTTCCATGATTGCATCCATATCGGCACATTGTCCGAATAGATGAACAGGAACGATCGCCTTGGTTTTAGTGGTTATCGCTTTGCGAACAGAATCCGGATCGATATTAAAAGTGTTCGGATCGATGTCGACCAGAACCGGAGTAAGTCCTAATAAAGCAATAACTTCAGCAGTGGCAATAAAGGTAAAAGAAGTTGTGATTACTTCATCACCCGGTTTGAGGCCTAAAGCCATCATTGCAATTTGTAATGCATCGGTACCGTTGGCGCATGGAATTACATGCTTAACTCCTAAATACTTTTCTAAATTCGACTGAAAGGTTTTAACGGCTGGTCCGTTAATAAACGCAGTAGTATCAAGCACTTCATGAATCGCACCATCAATTTCTCCTTTAATCTTCTCATACTGACCCTTCAGGTCAACCATATTAATTTTCTTCATTCTGTTTTTTAATTTTAGGTTATTATTGAAGGAAAAAATTGAAAATTTCCTTCAGTTTGTCTTTTAAGGTGTAAAATTAGGGATATTTACTAAATGAAGAATAAATAATTAAGTTAGATGAATATTTAGTTAATAAAGTAGCTTGAATAATTTCTGTAATTTCTAAAATTGCAAAGATTAGGTAAATTTATAATACCTTTGATAGTGCTATTTTGCGATTTAATATTTTATAAAACGAGCATGTTCGTAAATCGCGATCAAGGATGAAAATTTCACATGCAAGCTCCCTGCCCGAATCTTTTCGTTCAGGCGGGCATCCGACCAAGCTGTATGCACCTGCCTGTCAGCAGACAGGGCAGGCAAGTTTAATAATATTTATTTACAGATGAAATTCTTATATAATTTTCTCATTTCAGTGTTCTACTTTGCAATTATAATTGCCTCTTTGGTAAATAAAAAAGCAAAAAAATGGTTAAATGGCAGAAAAAACGTTTTTGAATCGCTACTATATTCGGTTGCGGCAGGAGATGAGATTATCTGGATTCATTGTGCTTCACTTGGCGAATTTGAACAAGGCCGACCCATTATAGAAGGCCTCAAAAAAGCGCATCCGAATTATAAGATTTTACTTAGTTTTTTCTCACCGTCAGGTTATGAAATAAGAAAAAATTATGAGTATGCGGATATTGTTACTTATCTTCCTTTAGACACATATTCAAATGCAAAGAAATTTATTAGTATTATTAATCCCAAGCTTGTAATTTTTGTAAAATATGAGTTTTGGTTTAATTATCTGGCAGAACTTAAAAAGCAAAGAATCCCGGTCATTTTTATTTCTTCCATTTTTAGGCCCGATCAATACTTTTTCAAATCTTATAGCAGTTGGTTTAGGAAGGCATTAAAGAATATCGACCATTTTTTTGTTCAGAATGAAGAATCAAAAGAGCTACTTCAAAATATTGGAATTAATCAGGTGACCACTTGTGGTGATACCCGTTTCGACCGGGTATATCAATTGGCACAGAATCCATTGAAATTTGAAATCATCAATCTATTTAAGGGAGAAAGTAAATTGATAGTTGCCGGGAGTACCTGGCCTCAAGATGAAGAGCAACTCATCCCGATCATAAACAAGTTTCCAGAAATAAAATTTATTATCGCTCCACATGAGGTACATCCTTCCAGAATTGAACAAATTCAGAAAAAAATCGGCTCGAAAGCAGGATTACTTTCAAGTGCCAAAATAAATGAGCTTGATAATTACAACGTTTTGATAGTCGATAGTATTGGGGTACTTGCGCATGTATATCAGTACGCAACTATTGCCTATATTGGCGGTGGATTCAAAACCGGACTACACAATATTCAGGAACCCGTGACTTTCGGTATTCCGGTAGTTTTTGGGCCTAAGTTTCAAAAATTTCAGGAAGCCAATGATTTGATTAAATTGAAAGGTGCTTTTTCAATCAAAAACAGTAATGAACTCCTTGAAATTTTCTCAAATTTGATCGTCATTAAGGATCTGTATCAGAATGCTTGTCAAACAAATAAGAATTACGTAAATCAAAGTGTTGGGGCTTCCAAAATAATATTGAATTACCTGAATGAATTATTAGAAAATTAAGAATTTATATAAAACGAGAAAAATGATAAAAGTTAATTGTGCAAAAAAGTATGGGACCAATAGTAGTTTGGTAATCTTAATATCCGACCTTAAACAATTGCCAAAGGATCTCTTAAATAAAGGCGAAATCGCATTTATCAAAAAAAGCTTTGAGCAGGAAATTAAAAGTGTTGAGCTTAATAAAATGTCGTATTGGATTTTCATCCAAATGATTGATCCGAAAAAAGATTTGAACAGCACAAGTGAGAATGCCAGAAAATCGGGGGATAAATTATTAGAAGTCATCAATATACACAAGCTCACAAGTGTTTCTGTTCTCGATTACACCAAGAATGAACTTTTGGCGCTTCCTTTTGCTGAAGGGATGTCGTTGGGGAATTATCAATTCTTAAAATATTTCAAAGAAAAGACAAAAAAGCAAAATGCGCTGTCGGAAATTAAAATTATTTCAAATATTATCGACCCCAAAAGCATCGGGCAATTGAATATTTTAACCGAAGCAAATGCAATTGCAAGGACTTTGGTCAATGAGCCTGTTTCTTATTTAACCGCTGAAAAGTTATCAGAAGAGATTAAACAAATTTTTAGCGAGACTAATGTAAAGGTTGAGGTCCTAAATAAAAAGAAGATTGAAAGCCTGAAAATGGGAGGTTTATTGGCCGTCAATAAAGGGAGTATTGATCCCCCGACTTTTAATATTATTGAATACAAACCCGAAACTGTTGTGAATCAAAAACCTTATGTTTTTGTGGGCAAAGGGGTAGTTTATGATACCGGTGGGATGAATATTAAAACGGAAGATCATATGAATGATATGAAATGCGATATGGCAGGCGGAGCAGCCGTTACTGGTGCCATCTATGCAATTGCAAAAGCAAAACTTCCGGTATATGTTATTGGCTTAATCCCGGCCACCGATAATCGCCCTGATGGAAATGCTTATGTAAGCGGAGATGTTATTTATATGCATAACGGAACCAGTGTTGAAGTACTAAATACGGACGCTGAAGGCAGAATAATTCTTGCTGATGCCCTTTCTTACGCAAAAAAATATGAGCCTGAACTCGTCATTGATTTAGCAACATTAACAGGTGCTGCACAGCGAGCTATCGGGCATAATGGATCTGTAGCCATGGGAACTAAGTCGGAAAACGAAATGAAATTATTGTTGGAAAGCGGGTACCGGGTTCATGAACGCATTGTTGAATTTCCCTTTTGGGAAGAATATGATGAGGAAATAAAATCTTCGATAGCCGATATCAAAAATCTTGGAGGTCCAACAGCCGGAGCCATTACGGCAGGAAAGTTCTTAGCTCATTTTACCGATTATCCTTACATCCATCTGGATATTGCAGGAACCGCATTTTTAAATAAAAAGGATAGCTACCGCGGACTCGGAGGTACAGGTGTTGGGGTTCGGCTCTTGTTCGATTTCATCAAACATAAAATTAAGTAAATTGCCTGATAATTTTGTATTTAGACAGGCTGCTCAAATATGAGGGAGCGTCAAAAAAAATTAATATCTCTTAAACCAAAAAGTAGTTGAGATAATTAAATATTATCTTTGCAATTCCTTTTAAATAATATAAAAATGAGTGAAATTGAGGAAACAGAAAATGTGATCAGGGTTGGAATTTCGCATGGAGATATCAACGGAATTGGATATGAGGTTATCATTAAATCGTTTCGCGATCCCCGTATTTTGGAGTTGTTCACCCCCGTGGTTTATGGGTCATCAAGAGCAGCATCTTATCACCGAAAAGCGATAAACCTTCAAGAGTTTAGTTTTAACATAATTAAGTCGGCCGATCAAATAAGCCCCTTGAAAGCAAATTTGATCAATTGCTGTGAGAGAGAAGTGAAAATTGAACTGGGCAAATCAAGAAATGATGCAGGGGAACTTGCACTGCAATCGTTAGAAGAAGCTGTTGCAGGTTTGAAAAATAAAGATATTCAAATATTGGTAACGGCACCAATTAATAAACATAATATTCAATCCAACGGATTTAAATTTCCGGGACATACTGAATATTTAGCTGAGAATTTTGGCAATCAAACCCCTTTAATGTTAATGGTTTGTGATAGTATAAGACTAGGTGTTGTCACTGGTCATATTCCACTTAAGGATGTTTCTGCTACTTTAACCATTGATTTAATTATGGAAAAAGTACAAATCATGAACGAGAGTTTAAAAATTGATTTTGGAATCCGCAAACCAAAAATTGCCATACTTGGTTTAAATCCGCATGCCGGTGATGAAGGATTACTCGGAACTGAAGATATAGAGGTAATTTTACCAGCAATCAGGAAGGCGTTTGATGAAAATATATTAGCTTATGGTCCCTATCCGGCAGATGGATTTTTTGGATCTCAATCCTATAAAAACTTTGATGGGGTGCTGGCCATGTATCACGATCAGGGATTGATTGCTTTTAAAACCCTGGCATTTGAAAGTGGTGTAAATTATACCGCAGGACTTTCAATTGTTCGAACATCTCCGGCGCATGGCACTGCTTATGATATTGCCGGTAAAAACTTAGCTTCAAGTGAGTCTTTTATAAGTGCCATCTATCTTGGAATTGAAATCTATAAAAACAGGTTAATGCATCAGGAATTAGTTAAAAATCCGCTGATAACAACCGAACAAGAAACTAATAATTCGGCAAACTAAACAGCCATGCCAAATTCAGATTATCAAATAAAGGAGATCGTAAAGATCGTTCAAGGGGATTTTTATCCCGGAACAGAAAAAGATTCTATTGTCAGAGATATTCTGATTGATAGCAGAAGACTGATATCTCCTGTGCGTTGTATGTTCATAGCACTCAGTAGTAAAAGGAACAATGGGCATCTTTATATTAAGGAGCTTTACGATAAGGGCATTCGTCATTTCATGGTCACAAAATTACCTGATGATATCAAATCATTTAAGGAAGCCAATTTTATAAGGGTAAAGAATACCCTTGATGCTTTGCAGTTTTTAACAGCATTCCATCGTAAAAGGTTTGATATTCCGGTGATTGGCATTACAGGAAGTAATGGGAAGACAATTATTAAAGAATGGCTTTATCAATTATTGCGAACAGATAAAAATATTATCAGAAGCCCAAAAAGTTATAATTCTCAAATTGGAGTGCCATTGTCTGTTTGGCAAATGAATGATGAGCATGAGTTGGCGATTTTTGAAGCCGGAATTTCCGAGACTGAGGAAATGGAAAAGCTTCGTAAAATTATTGAGCCGAATATTGGATTGTTTACAAATGTGGGTCATGCTCATGATGAAAACTTCATCAATCTTCAGCAAAAGGCCGGGGAAAAACTTAAGCTATTTACAAAGGTTGATGTTTTAATTTATTGTGTTGATCATTCAGAAATTCAGGGAGTAATTATACGATCTGAAATCCTGAACAGGATTAAATCCTTCACCTGGAGTTATAAGGGAGAGGCTGATTTGCATAATCTTTCTGTTATAAAACAAAATAATATTACAGTTATTTCAGGAAAATTCAATGACAAAGACATTCAGATACAGATTCCATTTATCGATGATGCATCCATTGAAAATGCAGTTCATTGCTGGGCAGTCATGCTTTACATGGGATACAACCAATCCGTAATCTCAGAACGGATGCTACAGCTTTCTCCAATTGCAATGCGGTTGGAGATGAAGGAAGGTATTAACAATTGTTCAATCATTAACGATAGTTATAATTCAGATATTAATTCGTTAAGTATCGCGTTGGATTTTCTGAAACAACAAAAACAACATACCAAAAGAACGGTAATTCTGTCTGATCTGCTTCAAAGTGGACGAAGTGAATTGGATTTATATGGTTATATCTCGGAATTATTGGAGAGCAAAGGAATTCAAAAACTAATTGGAATCGGAGATGCCATTAGTAATAGTAGGGATCGATTTAAAATGGAGAAATATTTCTTTTCAAGTACGGAAGATTTCTTAAATAAATTTCCATTTACTTCGTTCAACCATGAAACAATATTGCTAAAAGGGGCCCGGTTTTTCGAATTTGAACAGATTAGTAGGGCCTTGCAACAAAAAGCGCATGAAACCGTTTTGGAAATCAATTTAAATTCACTCATCAACAATCTGAATTTTTATCGAAACAAATTAAAAAATCCGGCGACTAAAATCATGGCAATGGTTAAAGCTTTTTCCTATGGTAGTGGAAGTTTCGAAATAGCCAATGCCTTGCAATTTCACCATGTTGATTATTTGACGGTTGCTTATTCGGATGAAGGCGTAGAATTACGTAAAGCCGGAATCAATACTCCCATCATGGTTATGAATCCGGATTGGCAAAGTTTTGACAGCATCATTAAGTACAATTTAGAACCCGAAATATATAGCTTCCGAATTCTTAGTTTGCTCGAAAAATCGATCAGAGAAAATATTATCCCTGCGAATAAACCAGTTAAAATCCATATTAAACTTGACACAGGAATGCATCGTTTGGGTTTTGAAGAGCATGATATAGCGCAATTGTTGGAGCGATTAAAACAAAATAAATCAATTTACCTTCAATCCGTTTTTTCCCATTTGGCAGGCAGTCAGGATAAGGCATTCGACGATTTTACGCAACTGCAAATCTCCCGTTTTCAAAAAATGAGCAAGGAGATTATTTCACATGCCGATGATCATCCGGTACTTTGCCATATTCTTAACTCAGCCGGAATTAGCCGTTTTCCGGATGCCCAATTCGACATGGTACGATTAGGGATTGGACTTTATGGTATTTCAACCGATAAGTTAGAACAAGCAGAACTTGAAAATGTGAGTACCTTAAAATCTACCATTTCACAAATCAAACGAATAAAAGTTAACGAAACTGTAGGGTATAATCGTTCCGGCAAAGCAAAAAAGGAAATGATCATCGCAATTATACCTGTAGGGTATGCCGATGGATTAAGCATGAGCTTAGGTAATGGGGTTGGAAAGTTATGGTTGAACGATAAGTTTGCTCCCATTATTGGCAACATTTGCATGGATATGTGCATGATCGATATTTCTGACATTACAGCTATTGAAGGTGATGAAGTGATTATTTTTGGCGAGAATTATCCGATTTGGGAAATGGCAGAAAGTATCAAAACCATCCCCTATGAAATTTTGACCGGGATTTCGCGCAGAGTTAAGCGGATTTATTTTCAGGAATAAATGGGAACTGCATATTTAATCGAAATAGTTGCATTTACCGGAATAAATCATAACTTTAATGCTGTTTTGGATTTAATTACTAAAAATTTAAGTAATTTTGTATTCTATTAATGAATTAAAATGGAAGACTTTATATATGTTCTGGTTGGTGTGGCTTGGGTAGCTTATTCGATTTATAACCAAGGCCAAAAGCAGAAACGTAAACAGGAGTCTAAGTCCGAAGTTAGATCAGATGAGGTTTATTCTAAAACTGAAAGTAAATTCGAATCCATTTTAAATGAGAAGTTTAATTTTGAGAGTCTTTTCGAGGTCGAAGAAAGCAAAGAGGATTATTTAGATAGTCAATTTTCGGAACTTGATGTTGTAGAAGAAGTGGAGAAATATTCGTTCAACAAATCTGAAGCCGAAGGTGTTTCAGCTTTTAGGACAAAGCAGGAAGTAGGTCCAAACCAAGTTATAAGAAACGAAACTGAATACCACGAGGAAGACGATATGATGAATAATCTGATAGGTGATTTATTAAACGATAGAGGTGAATTTGATGTGAGAAAAGCAGTCATTTATTCTGAGATTCTTAATCCTCCTTATATTAAGATTTAAGGTAGCATAATTGAAAAATAATCATTACAGTATAAAAAGAGTTCAATGATTTATTGTTTTTACAAAAATTTTGAGGACACACAAGGCTTAGTTGGCCAAGGCGCATAAATTGTATTGTTAATTTATGCCATCAATTTTATTATTTATATAGAAAGACCTTAGTTTAGGGTCTTTTTTATCTGCTTACAAAAAATGAAATTATGTCAGACATTAGGTATTATACAGAGGAAGGGTTGCAAAAATTAAAGAATGAGTTGGAGCAACTAATGGTGATCGAACGTCCATTAATATCCAAACAAATTGCGGAAGCAAGGGACAAGGGCGATTTATCTGAAAATGCGGAATATGATGCTGCAAAAAATGCCCAAGGCATGCTGGAATTAAAAATTTCCAAATTGCAGGAGATGATCAGTAATGTCCGCATTATTGACGAATCAAAACTTGATAATTCAAAAGTGTTGATCCTATCGAGAGTAAGGCTTAGAAATTTGCAAAATAATGCAGAAATGTCTTATGTACTTGTACCTGAGAAGGAGGCAGATTTAAAAAGTGGCAAACTCTCCGTTACCTCACCGATTGCTAAAGGTTTGTTGGGGAAAAGTGTAGGTGAGCAAGCTCAAATTTCAGTTCCTGCAGGCAGTATTATTTTTGAAATTCTTGAAATCTCGAGATAATTATAAAATATAAAATTATGGCATCCATTTTTACCAAAATTATTAAGGGTGAAATCCCTTCATATAAAGTGGCCGAAGATGAGCATTTTTATGCCTTCCTTGATATTAATCCTTTATCAAAAGGTCATACCCTTGTGGTTCCGAAGCAAGAAATTGATTATATTTTTGATTTGGACGATCAGTATTTAGGAGCTTTGCACATTTTCTCCAAAAAAGTATCAAAAGCCATTTCAGAGGTTATCCCTTCGAAAAGGATAGGTGTTGTTGTTTATGGTTTGGATGTACCACATGCCCATATTCACCTTATCCCATTAATTGAGGGTAATGAAATTAATTTTAATAGTGAAAAGGTAAAACTCAGTCCCGAACAAATGATTGAAATTGCGAAAAAGATTTTAGCAGCTTTTTCAGCAAAACATTAATTCAATTTTTAAAGAAACTAAAAAGAGGTTCTGTCGAGACTTGCATTGAGCTTGTCGAAATGTAGTCGAGACTTGGCATCATTTCTTAATAAGCCCTTTCGTTACGTCCTTCAATATAATTAATGAATGATCGGTTCACAACACGATTTCCTCCGGGAGTCGGGTAGTTTCCGGTAAAATACCAATCTCCCAAATGATTTGGGATGGCTTCATGCAAATCTTCAATGGTTTGATAAATCACCTGAACTTTAGCTTTTAAGTCTTTATGGGTAAGCATTTGAGCTATTTTTTCGGAGATTTGTTCGGCTGTAAATGGTTTGTAAATATTTTTAACATAATTTACCACCTGTTCCTTTGGGAGCTTATCCTGAGCCTTACATTTATTATAAACTTCATTGATGATGTGATTTTGCCTGGTGTCGCCCAATAATTCAATCACGGCCCTGAAAGCAATAAAATCATTGAGTTTCGCCATATCAATGCCATAACAATCAGGATAACGAATTTGTGGGGCCGAAGAAGCAACAATGATCTTTTTTGGATTTAATCGGTCAAGAATACGAAGGATACTTTGTTTAAGGGTGGTTCCCCTAACAATCGAATCATCAATTACAACCAGGTTATCAGTATCTTTAGTCACCGTTCCATAAGTCACATCATAAACGTGCGCTACCAGATCATCGCGCTGGGTATCCTGTGTGATAAAAGTCCTGAGCTTTAAATCTTTTACGGCTACTTTTTCAATTTGTGGTTTTAACTTAAATATTTCCTTGAGCTTTTCCGGAGTCGCATCTTTGCCAAGTTGAAGGATCTTTTCAGTTTTGATACCGTCGCAGAAATTGTCCATTTCCTCCATTAATCCCCTGAAAGCCACAGAAGCCGTATTTGGGATATAGGAAAAAACCGTTTTATCAAGTTTGTAGTCAACAGCCTTTAAAATAGCTGGTGTGAGCAAGCTTCCAAGTTTTTTTCGTTCTTTATAAATATCTTCATCTGTACCCCTTGAAAAATAAATTCGTTCGAACGAACAAGCTTTTTTAGGCAAAGCCTCAGTATAAGGATGAGTTCCGGTTGTGCCATCTTTTTTAACAATAAGTGCATGCCCTGGTTGTAATTCTTTAATCTGGTCGGTTTGCAAATTGAACGCGGTTTGAATTACGGGACGCTCAGAAGCAGCGATAACAATTTCATCATCATGATAAAAGAATGCAGGTCTGATGCCTGAAGGATCGCGCATTACAAAAGCATCGCCATGGCCGATCATTCCGGTTATTACAAAACCCCCATCCCAATCGCGCGAAGCACGGCCTAAGACATTTAATACATCAAGGTCTTTGGCAATTAATTCAGAAATGTCTTTTTGAAGATGTCCGTCATTTTTAAATTTCCGATAAAGTTTGTCATTTTCCTCATCAATAAAATGACCTATTTTTTCCAAAATGGTAACCGTATCGGAAGTTTCGACAGGCGATTGGCCATAGGCGATCAACTCTGCAAATAATTGATCCATATTGGTTAAATTGAAATTCCCGGCAATGGCTAAATTGCGGGTTTTCCAGTTATTCCTTCTGATGAATGGGTGAAGTGATGAGGGAGTATTTCCACCAAAGGTACCATAGCGTAAGTGGCCAATATATAATTCGCTAATGAAAGGTACGTTATGTTTAAGCCAGCCTATATCGTTTAATCGTGCAGGATGACTTTTTTTAATCAGTTCCATTTGATCATAGACCTGTCCGAAAATCTCCTTAAGTGCAGTTGGTGAATTTGAGCGTATCCGATTGATGTATTTATGCCCGGGAGGCATGTCAAATTTAATATTTGCAATACCTGCACCATCCTGGCCACGGTTGTGTTGCTTCTGCATCAGCAAATAAAGCTTGTTAAAACCATAGAAAGCGGTCCCGTATTTTTCCAGATAAAACTCCAATGGTTTCAATAAACGAACAAAGGCGATTCCACATTCATGCTTTATAGCATCACTCATAATTGCAAATTTTAATGAACTACAAAAATAATCATTTATTAAAATGCTTTTGCCCTTCGTGAATAAGTTTTATTTTTATGCTCTTTTAAAATGAGATTATGATTAAGATTCGTGAAGCAAATAAAACAGATATTCCATTTATTGTTGACTTTCAGTTGATCATGGCGATGGAATCGGAAGGAATGGAACTGGAATTGGAAGTATTGCAAAATGGAGTGAGTGCTGTTTTTGATGACCCTGGTAAAGGTAAATACTATGTTGCTGAATATAATGGCGAGGTTGTAGGCTCAATGTTAAACACATTCGAATGGAGCGATTGGCGAAATGGAACGATTATTTGGTTTCAATCGGTTTATGTGAAACCCGAATTCCGCAAACTTGGAATCTTTAAAGAGATGTACCTGCATATAAAACAAAGAGTAATTAATGACGATTCGATGAAAGGCATGCGTTTGTACGTTGATAGCGGAAACGAAAGAGCTCAGAAAGTATATCAGGCAATTGGAATGACGGGTGATCATTACGATACTTATGAATGGATGAAATAATAAAATCAAATCTATATGAAATTTACAAAATCAATATTTGGATTGGCAGCAATGATATTTCTGTCGGGTTCAATTTATGCACAAGTTGATAAAAGCGATTGGGAAGGAAATACACCTGATGGATGTACCTCGATTACGGTTGGGAAAAAAGCCACCATCGATGGATCGGTAATTACTTCACATACTGACGATAGTCACAGAACCCGATCATGGATGAATATCATCCCTGCTCAAAAGCATAAGAAAGGAAGCACTACACCTATGTTTAAAAGATTGGCCAATGATAATTTTAAAATGCCAACCTATGAGCATAAAGAAATAGGATCTATCCCACAGGTTTCAGAAACATATGGGTTTATTAATACTGCTTATCCTTGCATGAATACCGAACAGCTCGCAATGGGTGAGTCTACTTTTGGTGGACGCGAAGAATTGATTTCTGATAATGGACTGATTGATTGTCAGCGATTATGCCAGTTAATGCTTGAAAGATGCACCACTGCTCGCGATGCCATAAAAATGGCTGATGAGTTGACTAAAAAATATGGTTGGAATGATGCGGGCGAAGCATTGACCATTGCTGACACCAAAGAAGTCTGGCATTTCGAAATTGTTGGACCGGGTAAGGGAAAAACAGGAGCAGTTTGGGTTGCCCAACGAGTGCCAGATGATCATGTCTCGGTAAACGTAAATGCTTCAACTATAAAAGAAATTGATTTAAATCAGCCTGATTATTTCATGGCCTCCGAAAATATTTTTGAGGTAGCCAAAGCAAATGGTTGGTGGAACCCAGAAAAAGAAACTTTCAGGTTTTGTTATGCCTATGCTCCGGAAAGCAGAACTTCCATGGCTTCAAGAAGAAGGGAATGGAGGGTTTTTGATTTATTGGCGCCATCTTTAAAATTGGATCCGAATGCCGAAAATTATCCATTTTCAGTTAAACCTGATGAATTGGTAACTTTAGAAAAATTGGTTACTATTTTTCAGGATACCTATGAAGGAACGCCTTTTGACATGACCAGAGATTTACAGGTTGCTGATGATAAGGGGAATATGGTTAAGTCTCCATTAGCAAATCCTCAAATGCCTTATGATGAAAACAAATTGTTCAGAATCAACGGTGGCTGGGGCTGGAGAGGCGAACGGAATATTGCTCGTTGGTACACCATGTATGCAACCATCATTCAATGTCGTGATTGGTTGCCTAACCATATTGGAGGCGTGGTATGGCTGGCTCAGGATAATGTGGCAACTTCCATTTACATTCCGGTATATAGCGGAGTAAATGATTTGCCCGAATCATATAAAACTCCGGGTAGGCCGAATGGTTATACGATGAAAAGTGCCTGGTGGGCATTTAATCGCTTAGGTACACTTGCTTCTCAGCGCTGGGGCGATATGCGTCATGATGTGGATGCCGTTTGGAAACCCATGCAAAAAGAACTTTTTGACAAACAGCAAAGCTTCGAGCAGGAGGCGGTTAAAATCTATAAAAAAGATCCAAGATCTCTTGATAAATTCTTAACGGATTATACCATGCTTCATGGTGAAAAAGTAGTAAGTAAAGCATGGGATCTTGGGGATTTTCTTTGGACTAAATACGACGAATTATTTTAATCATTGAGGCTCATCTATTCGGGTGGGAATTGATCTGATTCTGTTCTCGACATACTTCGGCTGGCTCAGTACAAGCGCTCGAACAGACATAAAATGTTTGGAAAACTATAATTTGGCAGGCATCTCGATCTTTTTAAGAGGTGACCTGGACTCCAATGTTCTCGACAGCCAGCCAAATTAAGCGGAACTAGAAGTATTTAGCTTATCAATTTTTATCCGTCATTGGATGTAAACTATCGTGTGGTTTATAATTTTGTTTACATCCTGTTCATTGATATAAATAAACAGTTTAAATATCTAAACAATTAAGAACTTCCTCTATATTTCCGTTCCTACAACAAAACTATTCACCTCATTCAGATTTAGGCATCTTTAATTTCATTATTATTGTATCTGACAAACCAGATATTTTCAAAAACCAAATAAAATGAAAAATGTTACCAGACTTGTCGGCATGTTAGTTGTCGCATTAATAATGAGTTTCGCATTCAGTGGAAATCTTTATTCTCAATCAAATTCTAAAATTACAAATCCGGAAGATTATTTTGGATTTAAACCCGGAGCAGATAGAATGCTCTTCACCTATGAACAACTAATCTCTTATCTTCAAAAAATTGATGAGCAATCTGATAAAATCAAATTGGTTGACATTGGAAAATCACCCATGGGAAAACCAATGTATATTGCTTTTCTTTCTTCCGCAGAAAATATTGCAAAGTTGGATGAACTTAAAGAAATTAATAAAAAATTGGCATTGAATGCTGATTTATCAATAAATGAACGAGCCCAATTGATTAAAAATGGAAAGGTTTTCGTATTGGGAACACTTTCAATGCACTCAGGTGAAGTTGGTCCGGCCCAAGCATCTCCACTCATAGCTTATGAATTAATCACCAGTAAAGAAGAAGGTGTTTTGAAATGGTTGGATGACGCGGTTTACATGATGGTTCCAAATCATAATCCTGATGGGATGGATATGATCGTCGAAAACTATCTAAAATACAAAGGCACCAAATATGAAGGTAGTTCAATGCCGGGAGTATATCATAAATATGTGGGTCATGATAATAATCGTGATTTTATCACCCTTTCGCAATCGGATAATGCTGCCATTGCTGCCATTTACAATTTAACATGGTATCCTCAGGTGCTGGTCGAAAAGCACCAAATGGGCTCTACCGGTATTAGGTATTTTGTCGCTCCGCCGCACGATCCGATCGCTGAAAATATAGATGCCGGCATCTGGAATTGGGTAGGTTTGTTTGGCTCTAATCTGATAAAAGACATGACAAAGGATGGACTTAAAGGGGTTGGCCAACATACCATTTTCGACATGTATTGGCCTGGATCTACCGAAACTGCCCTGTGGAAAAATGTGATTGGTTTATTAACTGAAGGTGCCAGTGCGAAAACCGCAACGCCAATTTTTATCGAACCCAACGAACTATCAGTAGGAGGGAAAGGTTTATCGGAATACAAAAAAAGCATTAACATGCCCGAACCCTGGCCAGGTGGATGGTGGAGACTTGGAGATCTTGTTGATTACGAAATATCATCCACTAAATCTATCTTGAGAACAGCATCAACTTATCGAAAAGAAATTCTGGAATTCAGAAATGACATGGCAATTACAGAAGTAAATAAAGGGAAAACCGAAGCACCTTATTACTATATCTTACCCCAAAAACAACATGATTACAGTGAGCTGGTTAATCTGGCACATCTATTAAATGAGCATGGTGTGAATGTTTATAAATTAAAAAAAAATATGACCATTGAAGGAACCAATTATATTGCAGGAGATCTTGTGGTCCCATTGGCGCAGCCTTTCCGTGCCTTCATTAAAGAAGTTCTGGAAGCACAGGAATTTCCATTACGACATTATACCCCGGGTGGTGAAATCATCGAACCTTATGATATAACATCATGGTCATTGCCCTTGCATCGCGGAGTTCAATCCAATGAAATTAACTCATTCATTGATTTAATGGATAAAATTGAATTGCTCGCGGAAGAACATGCACGTTTAAAAGTTGAGGTTAAGGATTTCAAAGCCTTATTGTTTAGTGCCAATAGCAACGAAAGTTATAAAATGGCATTTACTGCTTTAAATAACAATGCAAAGATTGAACGTCTGGAAGAAAATTATGTATTTGAAGGAATAACATATCCTAAAGGAAGTTTCCTGATTCACTCAAATTCGATAAAAGACGACACCTATGTAAAATTATATAACCGATTAAATGTTAAACCTGCCCTATTGGATGAAATTCCTAATGTGAAAGCAAGAATCTTGAAAAATCCAAGAGTTGCCTTAATTGAAACATATATGCACGATATGGATGCAGGATGGACCCGCTATGTTTTCGATACTTATAAAGTAAATTATTCGGTTTTAAAACCTCATGAACTTGATAAAGCCAAACTGAGTGAAAATTTTGATGTGATTGTTTTTCCAAACAACAATAAATCTATTTTAATGACCGGTAAATATGCTTCAGTTGGTGGCAGTTATTCACCGTCCAGTTATCCGCCAGAATATGCCAAAGGGATGGAGAAAGATGGATTGAATCAGTTGATGAAATTTGTTGATGCAGGAGGTATTATCGTATCATGGGAGGCTTCGATAGAATTATTTAATGGAACTTTATCCATCGATAAAGGCAAAGAAGGAAAAGAGGATTTCCGTCTTCCATTTAGGGAAATTGGGGCAGATCTTAAAAACGCTGGGCTTTATTGCCCCGGTTCACTTGTAAAAGTAAATTTGCTGCAAGATCATCCCTTAACTTATGGAATGCCTTCCGAATTAGGGGTATTTTTCAGAGGTTATCCGGTTTTTCAAACTTCGGTTCCAAGTTTCGATACTGATAGAAGAGTTATCGGGACTTTTCCTGAAAAAGGAATTTTTATGAGTGGATACATTGAAAAGGAAGAATTATTGGCAAATAAAAGTGCTTTGATTTGGTTGGGAAAAGGAAAAGGGCAATTTGTTTTGTTTGGTTTTAATCCTCAATTCAGAGCTTCAACTCAGGGAGCTTTTAAGTTATTGTTTAACTCTTTGTTGCTTCCAAAATTGTAACATTCAAGGGGCTATCCAAAAAGTACAGAGTTACTCAAAATAGTTACATCGAGACGTCCGTTGAGCATCGTCGAAACAAGTTGAGATGTTTGGTTATCAATAGAATCAAGATTTCGACATTTATCCGCCTTTGGCGGAAGCTCAATCTGACTGATTAAAAAGACTTTTTGGACAGCCCCTCGTATATTAATTATAGTATCAGATTCTTTTTTATCTGTATTTCAAAGAAACCCTTCCATCCGAAGTAGTTAGGCTAACAGGAATCCCGCCTCCTTTAACTCGCCCTTCAATTTTATGTTTGCCTCTGCTTCCTGAAAAGTCTGAAAATTCGGTGTAAATATTTTCGCCTCTCAGATAAATATCCATCCCAAGATTATCAGGTATAACCACATCAATGTTCCCATCGCTGGTGCTTAATTTAAGTTCTCCTTTTAAATGGATCAATTCTCCTTTGATGCTTCCATCAGAAGTACTTCCTTTTAAAGAGCCACTTAATTCATGAAATTCAATCGATCCGTCTGAAGTTCCAACCTGGGTTCTTCCTTCTACATTCTCTATGTAAATATCACCATCACTTGTCTTACAAAATGTATTTCCTGTAATGCTAACTGCTGTAATATCACCATCACTCGTGCTGAGATCTGTTTCTCCATTAATTTTACGTGCTTTGATATTCCCATCGGAAGTATGTGCATATACGGAGCCGTCGATATTATAAACCTCAATATTTCCATCACTTGTCTTGCAAATTTGATCGCCGATAAAACCACCAATATCAATGCTTCCATCTGAAGTTTGTAAATCACCTAAAGTGTTTATTGGTGCAAATACTTCGAATGAAACATCCAGACGGTTTCGCCAATCCCGCCAATTTTGATTGCGATGCCGAACACGAATTTCAATTCTATTGCCACTTTGATCCACAATTAAATCCAGTTCTCTTTCCAGTTCAGTGCGATCAATTCTGATAAAATGATTGTTTTTCTTCACAATAAAATAGACCTCAACCGTATTTCCATCGTAAGGGGTTAAATGTATAAATCCATCACTGGTTACCAGTTTTAGCTGTGTTTCGCCATTTACCTTAAATACTTCTTTAAAAGAGTAATTAAAGTTTTGGGCAATCATTGATGTAACTGATAATAATAAGGATAGACTTAGAATCACTAATTTTTTCATATCAATATGTTTTTTGTACAATCATTTGACGCCCTTGGGCCTAAAATGTTACACCCAAAGCTGATCAATATTTAGTTTTCTGAAATTTAATAAAAACGGAAGTGGAAATATTTTTATTCGTTTTTTAATTGTTCGAACTGCTCTTCAGAAATTTCCTTACCATGATTACAGATTGAACAATGATAAAAATATTTTGTTTTATATGGAAAAACCGGGAGGAAGAACAATGAGAAATGATCGGTGGTTTTGGTGATGAACCAACGGGAGTTATTATTGCAGTGATAGCAATGCTCCGTTTTTGTTAACTGATATTGCTTTTTATGTTTATCGCCAAATCCGAAAATTACAAACATTTTTTTAATGATTATTTTTGAATGATTAATGAATAATGTTCACAAAAATAGAATTAATCTACATTTAACTAATCATTGACCATTAATCATTTTTCATTATTTTAGCATACCTAAAAAAATAACCATGCTCAAAAAGAAAAGAATTCCGCACACCTACGTAATCGTTTTTTATATCATCGTTATCGCTGCAATTTGTACCTGGTTTGTTCCGGGCGGTGAGTTTCAAAGAGAAAAGAAAATTTTACCGGATGGTTCAAGCAAAACGGTGATCGTTCCCGGATCATTTCATTACATCGATAGTGAACCCCAAACCTGGCAAATCTTTTCATCCATCTTTGATGGGTTTGTCGATAAAGCTGATATTATCGCACTTATACTGCTTATAGGTGGATCCTTCTGGATTATGAATGCCAGTAAAGCCATTGATATTGCGATCTTGTCTTTTTTGGAGTTTACCAAGAAACTGGAAAATGTAAAACTGATAAAAGCCATTGGTGTAAATAATATAGTATTAACCATGATTATGCTCATGTTTAGTACATTGGGGGCAGTTTTTGGGATGAGTGAAGAAACTATCGCCTTTGTGATTATTTTCGTTCCCTTGGCAATTAGCATGGGCTATGATTCTATTGTGGGTGTGTGCCTTTGTTTTGTTGCGGCAGGATTGGGATTTGCAGGTGCCATGCTAAATCCATTTACCATTGGAATTGCACAGGGTTTGTCTGATGTACCTTTATTCTCAGGATTAGAATATCGATTCTTTTGTTGGATTGTCATCAATTTTGTTGGAATAGGATTTATCTTAACTTATGCAGCTAAAATCAAAAAAAATCCAAAAAAATCTTTGGTTTATGAAGAGGACCAAATGTGGAGGGACAGGGCAGCCGAAGGTATCGGTGAGGCAAGCAGCCGTGCTTCAATAGCAGCCTGGATCACCTTTATCGGAATTTTAGTGGTGATGACAATTTATAGCTTCTCCCATACCTGGACGGTATTAAGTGTTGGAGGGGCAGATTCAAGCCTGAATTGGCCAATCATTCCAATTCTAACTGTTTTATTCGCTTTAGGCGGAGTGATGTCTTTACGAAAGTCGGCCCAGCTTTTTGTCCTGCATTTATTGATCTTCACTATTTTCTATCTTATTATTGGAGTAATGGGCTACCAATGGTATATCATGGAAATTTCGACTTTGTTTTTGGTGATGGGATTGGCCAGTGGAATCGCCATGAATTACAACCCGAACAAAATCGTAAAACTATTTATCGATGGATCTAGTGATATTTTATCTGCGGCTTTTGTTGTTGGCTTAGCAGGAGGTATTATCATCATCCTACAAAATGGGAAGATCATTGATTCCATGTTGTATTCGGTTGCCGAATCCATGAATAACCTGGGTAAGTTTGGATCTATTAGCGTCATGTATGGGATTCAGAATTTAATTAATATATTTATTCCTTCAGGATCAGCAAAGGCTGCTTTAACCATGCCTATCATGGCTCCATTTTCTGACCTGATCGGCGTTTCCCGACAGGCCACCATCATGGCCTACCAGTTTGGTGATGGATTTACCAATATGATTACCCCAACCTCCGGAATTTTAATTGGCGTTTTAGGAGTAGCTAAAATCCCGTATGAGAAATGGGTGAAATGGGTTACTCCTCTGATGATTATTCTAATAGTATTAGGACTACTGCTTTTGATACCTACAGTAACGATGGATTTAAACGGATTTTAATATGGCAAAACTTATCAAGGCTCCAACAATTATTGAAGCCGCAGGCAACAAACCAAAAATCATTCAGGAGTTTATCGGCAGGGTAAATTCCAACACTAAGGATTTAAGTATTGCCCGAATGCAAAGCCCACAAGGATGGGTTGAGCCCGGACAAACTCCCGAGTTTGACGAATACACCGTGGTTTTAAAAGGGATTCTCAATGTTAAAACTAAAACCAAAAATTACGAGGTAAAGGCCGGATCGGCCATCATTATTGAAAAAGGAGAGTGGGTACAGTATTCAACACCCACCGAAGGAGCTGAATACATTGCAGTTTGTTTGCCTGCTTTCTCCCCGGACACCGTGCATAGGGATAAGTAAATCTGCTGTTTTGTATTTCAATTCTATGTTTTCGTAGAATGTTTGCAAAACTATACCTGTGCCTAAATCTTAATTTCTAAATTTACTCTCAAATTAAAACCAAACCCTATGAAACGAATTATTTTATTGTTCGCCACCTTTTGCTTTTTAATGATCTCGAATTTTTCAAATGCCCAGCAGCTTGAACTGCCCAGGATTTTAAAATGGCTGGATGACGAAAATTATCTGGAATTAAAAACGGAAGCCAAGGTTTCCAAAGTGTATAAAGTAAATGCTAAATCCGGCAAATCTGTGTTATTTGAAGATCTGAGTTATGAAGATGTTGTTAAAAAGAATCTTCCTGAAGGCTTTACTTTGGATCGCGCTGCGATAACTACCGAAGACTATAAAAGTGTTGCATTGATTAAGGATAATAATCTTTATTATTATTCCCGGATTAAAAATAAGTTTAAAGCACTAACCGACAATCCATCAGCAGAGGTAACCCCAGAGTTTTCTCCTGATGAAAACAGAATTGCTTTTACCCGCGATCATGATCTATATTATATAGATATTGAATCAGGGCTTGAACATCGACTTACCAATGATGCAACCGATGTAATTTATAATGGGTATTCATCATGGGTTTATATGGAAGAAATTTTGGGAAGAGCTACCGCACATCAGGCATTTTGGTGGTCGCCCGACAGCAAAAAAATTGCATTTCTTAGATTCGATGACACTAAAGTTCCAATGTTTCCGCTTTATCGTGCAGATGGAATTCATGGCGAACTTGAACTTACACGTTATCCAAAAGTGGGTGATCCAAATCCGGAAGTAAAATTAGGAGTTATTGATCTGGAAACTAAAAAACTTACCTGGTTCGATTGTAATTGCGATGAAGATAAATACATTGCATTTCCTGTCTGGACCAATGATTCAAAGAAATTCTTTTATCAAACCCATAACCGCGAGCAGAACAATTTGAAAATTTATCTTGTAGATCTGGCTAGTGGCGAAAAGAAAGAAATCTACAACGAAAAACAAGAAAAATATATCGAGTTTTATACCGATTTGTATTCTTTAAAAGATGGAACAGGTTTTATTGTAAGAAGTGATAAAAGTGGATGGAATAATTTATATCATTACACTTTAGAAGGGAAACTCGTTCATCAAATTACGAATGTAAATTGGAGGGTAAATGGTATTGATAATGTAGATGAGAAAAAGGGCGTAGTTTATTTTATGGGAACAGGCGAAAAATCAATTGAGAATCATCTTTTTAGTGTAAATATGGATGGGAGCAAATTAACGCAACTGACCAAAGAAGCTGGAACACACCGTGCCATGATTTCGCCAAACAATCAATATTTTATCGATACCTATAGCAATATTAGCACTCCCACCCGAAGAGAATTATTCAAAGCCGATGGTAAATTTGTGCGCTTTCTTGGAGCCGATAAAGGTGCTGATCCTGCCAAAGGAGAAATAGCTAAAGTTGAAATATTTACCATTCCTAACCCCGATGGTTTTGACATGCCTGCCTGGTGGGTGCTACCCGAAGGATTTGATCCTGCAAAAAAATATGGAGTTGTGTTCCAAATTTATGGGGGTCCTGACAGTAAAAATGTGAACAATCGCTACACCAATCCGCAAGAGAATTACCTTACAGAAAATGGGATTATCCGTTTTGCTGTTGACCATCGAGGTTCAGGGCATTTTGGCAAAAAGGGCCTGAATGAATTTTACGGTCATTTGGGAAGCATCGATATTCAGGATTATATTGTGGCAGTAAAATGGTTGATTGCACAAGGTTTTGTTGATGAAACTAAGATTGGCATCACCGGCGGAAGTTATGGCGGATACATGACCGCTATTGCCTTGACCAAGGGTTCGGATTACTTTACGCATGGTTTTGGGAGCTCTGCTGTTATTGATTGGCGATTGTACGACAATGTTTATACCGAGCGTTATATGGGCACGCTTGAAAAAAATAAGGATTTGTACGAAGCCGGAAATGTAAATAATTTCGCCGATCGTTTAAAAGGTAAATTATTTATGATTCACGGAACCATGGACGATAATGTTCACATGCAAAATATTATACAATTTGTTGATACCTTGACTGAGTTGAAAAAAGATTTTCAATTCATGTTATATCCAAATGGGCGACATGGCTGGGGCGGCAACAAAAGGGTTCATTCAACAAATTTACAGAAGCAGTTCTGGTTGGATAATTTAACTCCAGATAAATAAAAGTAAAAAAGGCTCCAAATTTGGGAGCCTTTTTTTGAGAAATTAAATCTGGCGGGCATTTCGATACGTTCAGCAATGCGGAACACTCAATGCCCTTTTTTCAATGCACCCTGAGTGAGGAAAAGGGATGGCTTCCCATTTGGGAAGCCATCCCAAGAACAACTTGAATTTTGACTTCTCCCATTAAGGATTTTGACTTCTCTCATTCCGGGTTTTGACTTCTCTCATTCCGGGTTTTGACTTCTCTCATTTTGGGGTTTAACTTCTCGTGCTAGGCGGAATTACAAATTTCGATTAAACTGTCTAAAAAACACAACTCAGCGAAGCTAAATCTCTTTCAACCGAATAATCATCAATCCAATTTTGGATGTTGCTTATGACTTGAGAAACTTAATATTAACGAATAAAAGGATGTACTTATTTAATATAATTGGAAGCATCAAGTTTTGTAACGGTCCAGTCGTTGAAAAAACCAATCAATTTCTTTTTGTCGTATGATTTTTCAAGCTCAAGATAAGCAGAATTTTGGGTATGGATTCTTTGCCCATCCTGATCTAAAATTACAATAACCGGAAACCCTAATCTTTGAGGAAATTCTAATTTCGACAGCACGGGCATATTGGTATGTTCCTTATCGTAGTTCACTTTAACCACCTCGTAATTATCATAAAGTGCAGCTTTTATTTCAGCATCTTCGTTAATAAATTTATTCAGTCGCAAGCACCATGGGCACCAATTGCCTCCAATAACAATCAATACATGTTTGTTTTTTTGTTTTGCCATTTCAACGGCTTTTTTGATATCAGCAGCAGCATCTGCATTTTCATCATAAACTTTTTCGGTCTGTGCTTGTGCAAATAGTAAAGTCATTGCAAACACCAATGTTAGTATAATTTGCTTTTTCATAGCTCTCTTTTTTATTCATGGCGAATTTAATACAATTCTTTATTCTATCAATATGATAAAAATCATTGTGAAATAATTAACAATATTTTGGTTGCATTTTGATTTAAGGAAATATTTTATTGTAACTTTGCAGCCATTTTTGACGGAAACAACATATTATTAAAGAATTGTGAACTAAAAAATATGAATTCAAAAGAAACAAATTCCAAAAAATTATTTCAGGAATTTCCTTCTGTATCAACCTCCGAATGGGAAGACATCATCATTAAAGACCTGAAAGGAGCTGATTACGATAAAAAGCTCGTGTGGAATACCAATGAAGGAATTAAGATAAAACCGTATTATCGTGCCGAGGACCTTGAAAACATTCAGCATATGGGTTCTTACCCGGGTGAATTTCCTTATGTAAGAGGTAATTCGACCGATAATAATAACTGGTTAATACGTCAGGATATTATTGTCGACGATATAAAGGAAGCCAACGAAAAAGCATTGTTTGTGCTCGGCAGAGGGGTAGAATCAATCGGGTTTATTCTTACTGAAATTTTATCGGTTAAAGAATTCCGTGCTTTACTTATTGGGATAATTCCAGAGGTAGTAGAAATTAACCTCATTTGTGCTTCTCATTTCAGCGAGGTTCTGACTAATTTCATTGCTGCCCTAAAAGAAAAAAAGGCGAATTTAAGCGAGGTGAAGGGTTCGATTACATACAATCCATTGACCGATATGGTTTTAACGGGCATGAGTGCCGACTTGCGTGAAGCAAAAGAAATCATGGAATTAACCAGTAATCTGCCGAAATTCAGAACATTGGTAGTGCATGGTAGTATTTTTCATAATTCAGGGGCTTCGGCTGTTGAAGAATTGGGTTTTTCATTGGCTACTGCTGCCGAATATTTGAATCAACTTACAGAAAAAGGAATCTCAATCGATGAACTTGCCCCGAAAATGAGATTTGATTTTGCAGTAGGGGGTAATTATTTCATGGAAATTGCAAAAATACGTGCAGCAAGAATGTTGTGGGCAAAAATGGTGGCTGCTTATTATCCAAAAGATTTAGAAGTTGCAAAGATGTTTGTTCACTCAACCACATCCTCCTGGAATAAAACCGTTTATGATCCTTATGTAAATATGCTCCGTACAACTACCGAGGCTATGTCGTCGGTGATTGGAGGAACAGATTCATTAACTGTTAATGCGTTTGACGAATCTTTTCAAACTCCTGGTGAATTTGGTGAACGCATTGCCCGTAACCAGCAATTATTATTAAAGGAGGAATCCTATTTAGATAAAGTAGCAGATCCTGCAGCAGGTTCATATTATATAGAAACTTTGACTGCTTCTATTGCTGAGGAAGCATGGAAAATTTTTCTGGCAACAGAGGAAAAAGGTGGTTTTATCGAAGCCTTGAAAGCCGGTTTTGTTCAGGATACCATTTATGCTACTGCTCAAAAACGAGATCAGGATATTGCAAATCGCAGGGAAATTTTTCTGGGGACCAACCAATTCCCGAATTTCAATGAAAAACTGGAGTTGAACCTTGAAGAAGATATCTTTGAAGCCGCTGATTTTAGTTCTCAAAAATCGAGGAATAAAACCCTAAAACCTTATAGGGGTGCCCAGGCTTTTGAAGCCTTACGTTATAAAACAGATCTGTTTGCCAGAGAGAATAAGCGTCCCCTGGCATTTATGCTTACTTATGGAAATGTTGGCATGCGTAAAGCAAGAGCAACTTTCGCCAGCAATTTCTTCGCCTGTGCAGGTTTTGAGGTGATGGATACCAATGGTTTTAAATCAGCCGAAGAAGGCGTAAAAGCAGCTAAAGCAGCCAAAGCAGAGATCATTGTTGTTTGTAGTTCAGATGAAGAATATACAGCGTTGGCACCGGCAGTAAAAGCCCTTTCCGGAGATGAAATCGTTGTAGTAGCCGGATATCCAAAAGAAATTATCGAAGATTTGAAAGCGATAGGCATTCAACATTTCATTCATGTAAAATCGAATGTGTTGGAAACGTTGAAACAATTTCAGGCTGAGTTGGGGATTAAGTGAGCTAAGATACAAGACGCAAGACACAAGACGTTAGATGCTAGAAAACAGACAATAGAGATGCATAATTTTTTAGAATTGAAGGTATGGCAGAAGTCCAGAGAATTGGTAAAGAAGATTTACCAGTCAACGGTTGATTTTCCAACCGTTGAAAAATTTGTCTTGGAATCCCAGATTAAAAGATCTGCGATATCAATTTCTTCAAATATTGCTGAAGGAGCTGGCAGAGAGACATCAAAAGAGTTTAGTAGGTTTCTAGATATCGCCTCCGGATCTGCTTTTGAACTTGAGTCACAAATTATACTTGCTTTGGATTTAGAGTTCATCAATCCGAAAGCTGGAGAAACGCTGATAAATGACATTAAAGAAATACAAAAAATGATAAATGGATTTAAAGTTTCGTTGATCAAGTCTTGATACCCTGCCTGCGGCAGGCAGGTTGCATCTTGATACTTGAGTCTAAAAAAATAAATCATGAAACCAAATTATAAAGAAATTAACATCAAGAGTCAGGAAAAACAATCAATGACGGCAAGCGGATGGGAAAAAGCAAACCATATTGCAAACGATTGGAAAACTCCTGAGCAAATCGACATAAAAACAGCTTTCACCAAAGCCGATTTGGAGGGCATGGAGCATTTGAATTATGCTGCCGGAAAAGCACCATTTTTGCGTGGGCCATACTCTACCATGTTCGTAATGCGACCATGGACCATTCGACAATATGCGGGATTTTCTACAGCAGAAGAATCCAATGCATTTTATCGCAGAAACCTTGCTGCCGGTCAAAAAGGCTTATCCGTTGCATTCGACCTGGCCACTCACCGTGGTTATGATTCCGATCATGAAAGGGTGGAAGGCGATGTTGGTAAAGCGGGGGTAGCTATCGATTCGATCCTGGATATGAAAATTCTTTTTGATCAAATCCCTTTGGATAAAATGTCGGTTTCGATGACCATGAATGGTGCGGTTTTGCCTGTTTTGGCATTTTATATTGTTTCAGGCTTGGAGCAAGGCGTTCCATTGGATCAATTAAGCGGAACCATCCAAAATGATATTTTGAAGGAATTTATGGTGCGTAATACCTACATATATCCTCCTTTACCATCTATGAAAATCATAGCAGATATCTTTGAATACACTTCTAAAAATATGCCGAAGTTTAATTCGATCTCCATTTCCGGTTACCACATGCAAGAGGCTGGTGCAACTGCTGATATTGAATTGGCTTATACCTTGGCCGACGGATTAGAATATTTGAGGGCAGGGGTAAATGCCGGAATGGACATAGATACATTCGCCCCTCGTCTATCATTTTTCTGGGCTGTTGGGATGAATCATTTTATGGAAATAGCCAAAATGAGAGCTGCCCGAATGCTTTGGGCGAAGATTGTTAAACAGTTTAATCCAAAAAATCCTAAGTCAATGGCACTTCGAACCCACAGCCAGACTTCAGGTTGGAGCTTAACCGAACAGGATCCATACAATAATGTGGGACGTACTTGTATCGAAGCAATGGCTGCGGCACTTGGTCACACCCAATCATTGCATACCAACGCTTTGGATGAGGCCATTGCTTTGCCAACTGATGCTTCAGCGCGTATTGCACGAAATACACAGATTTATATTCAAGAAGAAACCAATATTTGTAAAACGGTCGATCCTTGGGCAGGTTCTTATTATGTTGAAAAATTAACCCATGAAATCGCACATAAGGCGTGGGAACTAATCGAAGAAGTTGAAGCGTTGGGCGGTATGGCAAAAGCGATTGAAACAGGATTGCCAAAAATGCGTATAGAAGAAGCATCTGCAAGAAAACAAGCACGTATTGATGCAAAAAAAGATACGATTGTTGGGATCAACAAATATAGATTGGATAAACAGGATCCCATCGAAACCTTGGAGGTTGACAATACGGCGGTTCGTTTATCGCAAATTAAGAGATTGAAGAAATTACGTGCCGAACGAAATAATGAAGAAGTTGAACTTGCCTTAAATGCAATTACTAAAGCTTGTGAAACAGGTGAAGGAAATTTATTAGCTTTGGCAGTTGATGCAGCTCAGAAAAGGGCTTCGTTAGGTGAAATTTCAGATGCATGCGAAAAAATATTTGGGAGGTATAAAGCCGTGATAAGATCAATTTCAGGAGTATATTCATCAGAATCGGGTGATGACGGGCAATTCAAAAAAGCCTGTGAAATGGCCGATCAGTTTGCCGAATTGGAAGGTCGTCGCCCACGAATTATGATTGCCAAAATGGGCCAGGATGGTCACGACCGAGGCGAAAAGGTTGTGGCAACAGGTTATGCCGACATGGGATTTGATGTGGACATCGGTCCATTGTTCCAAACACCGGCCGAATCGGCCCGCCAGGCTGTTGAAAATGATGTGCATATATTGGGCGTATCAAGTTTAGCCGCCGGACATAAAACTTTGGTTCCTCAGGTAATTAAAGAACTAAAAAAATTAGGTCGTGAAGATATCATGGTAATTGTTGGAGGAGTAATCCCTGCTCAGGATTATGAGTTTTTATACAAGGCTGGTGCCGTTGCTATTTTTGGTCCCGGAACCGTGGTTTCCGAATCCGGCATTAAGATGCTGGAGATTTTGATTGATTCAAGAAAAAGATAGATTAATAATTATATTATTGAAGATAAGCAGCTCTCAAGAAATTGGGGGCTGTTTTTATATAAAGACAGAAGATGTTAGCAAATAGCCAAAAGCTAAAAGCCAACTGCCAAATTTTGTAACTTAGCAAGAATGGAAAATCCTATCAAACAACTATCTCCTATTTTTGGATAAAATTATGCAATGAAAGGAAGAGGAGAAACCATCAAAGATTATCAGGAGCGCATTAACAAGGTGCTGGTTTATATCAGCGAACATCTGGATGAAAAACTGGAACTTGAAAAACTGGCTGCAATGTCAAATTTTTCTGTATTTCATTTTCATCGGATTTTTAGGGCATTCCTGAATGAGCCACTTGGAACATTTGTAACGCGTTTACGATTGGATTATGCAGCAAAATTATTGGAATTTGGTACCGACCCGATAAGTGAAATTGCATATAAAGTTGGATTTGAGGTTCCTTCTTCTTTAAACAAAGCTTTTAAGAAACGATTCGGCGTTACACCTGTGGAATTCCGTGAAACAAAAAAGGCTTTGATCCCTTTCGATTTTATTCATTTAAACAGTAAGGCTATGGAACTAAATTTAAAACCACAGATTAAAGAAATTAATGAGAAAAAAGTAATTTATGTTCAAGCAATTGGCAAATATGCTGATTCGGCGGGAAAAGCATGGGATCAATTATGCGAATTCATGAAGCAGGAAAAATTATTTACGTTTGGATTAGAAACTATTGGAATTGGACATGATGACCCCAGTGTGACCGACAGTGATAAACTTCGGTATGATGCATGCATGACTATAAAAAAAGATGTTCAACCAAAGGGAAACATTGGCGTGAAAGTCATTGCCGGGGGAAAGTATGCCATCTTCAAATACAAAGGTCCTTATACCAATCTTGAGCAGGTTTATAATTATATTTTCAAGAATTGGTTACCTGCTTCAAATTATGAGTTAGAAGATAAGCCATGTTTTGAAAAGTATTTAAACAATCCCGAAAAACATAAACCTGAAAACTACAAAACACACATCTATGTGCCATTGAAATAGAGCTTGGTCAGGATTTTTCGACAATTGATATCCCCAAAGAATTAGGAGGATGGCAGCCATAAATAAAAGGATGCCATCCCTAATGTCTGTACTTTATAAGAGTGCTACGTATTATTTCTTCCACAGGTACTTTGTTATTTCGTAATTTTATACTTCCTATTTTAAAAATCGAAACCCATGAAATTTCTCAAGAAGTTTTTTAAGTGGCTGGCAATTATTCTTTTTAGTTTAGTTGTTCTGATGTTTGTCGTTCCAATCATATTTAAAGGGAAATTGATCAAATTAGCCAAAATCGAAATCAATAAAAATGTTAATGCAACAGTTGAATTTGGTGATTTTAGCCTTAGCCTGTTCACAGCTTTTCCTAATGCCAATTTTGTTATGCATGATTTGAGCATAAAAGGATTGGGCGATTTTGAGATGGATACGCTATTGCAATTTAACAAGTTAGAGTTGAGGGTTGGATTGTTCAGTTTGGGGTCGAACCAATTGAGTATTAGTTCTATTTTACTTGACCATCTTTCCATTAAAACCAAGGTTTTAAAAAATGGGCAAGTGAACTGGGATATTGCAAAAGAAAGTACGGCAACCACCGGCAATGAGCAGGAAGCTTCAAGTTTCAAACTGAATTTAAAGCGGATCAAAATCAATAACGGCGAATTTGTTTATGATGATGAGGAAATGAACTTACTTACCCAAGTAAAGGACATTCAGGGAATTCTTTCGGGTGATATGGTTGCTGACATTGCTAACCTTCGGGCAGAGATTTCTTCAAATGATTTCACGCTTACTTATGGCGGAATAAATTATATAAGCAGTGCCAAAATAGAAGCGAAGGGCGGAATTGAAACCGATCTGGCTAATTCAAAATACACTTTTACCCAAAACGAAATTTTACTGAATGATTTGGCTCTGCTTTTTAACGGAAGCATCGAAATGCCGGCTGAAGATATTACGATAAAATTGGACATTGTTGCAAAACAAAATGATTTCAAAAGCTTTTTATCGATGATCCCTGCTATTTACAATAACAATTTTAAAGATATTGAGGCCACTGGCACGATGGGAATAAATGCCAAAATAGAGGGCGTTTATAATGAAAAGCAGATGCCGGGTTTCGAGGTGGCATTAAATATTGATGAAGGAATGTTCAAGTACCCCGATCTACCCGGATCGGTTAAAAACGTGAATGTTGATTTAAACATAAACAATAAGGATGGAGTGATGGACCACACGATAATAGATCTCAGAAAACTGCATCTTGATTTTGCGGGTAACCCCATTGATGCGCAATTGTTGGTTATAAATCCGATGAGCGACCCCAATATTAGCGGTATGTTAAACGGAAGGATTGATCTGGAGAACCTTAAAAATATCATTCCATTAAAAGAAACCGAATTGAAAGGAATCATTAATTCTGCAGTTGATTTTAAAGGAAAAATCTCATCAGTTGAAGAAGGGAATTATGCCGATTTTTTAGCAAGTGGGGAGATTAAGGCTAATGGACTTTTCTATAAAAGCACAACACTTCCCGAAGGTTTAGCCCTAAACGATGCCTTACTTGAATTCAAACCCCAATATCTTGATCTCAAATCATTTGATGCACAATTCGGGAAAAGTGATTTTCAAATGAAAGGGAAAGTTGAAAATTATCTGGCTTATTTTTTTAAAGATGAAGCCTTGAAAGGAAATTTCACTTTTAGCTCAAATCTTCTTGATTTGAATGAATTAATGGCCGCCAATAGTGATGAAGATCAGCAGGATTCACCAGTAAGCGTTTTTGAAGTTCCGGCGAATATTGATTTTACACTTTCATCAACCATTAAAAAAGTTTTGTACCAAAAAATTGAAATAAATGATGTAAAAGGAAGTATTGCCGTAAAGGATTCAAAAGTTGAGCTGAAAAATGTAATGATGAATATGCTTGACGGAAACATTACAATGGATGGATTTTATGAAACAATCGATATTGCCAATCCTAAAATAAATTTTAGTTTGGGGATTAATGAAATCGATCTGGGAAAGACGTTTAAGAATTTTAATACCTTTAAACTCCTTGCTCCGATTGCGGAAAACTGTCTGGGGAAATTTTCGGCTAGCATCAATAATTACAGCTGTATATTGAAAAACAATCTGATGCCTGATTTGAATACCATCAATGCCAATGGAAAAATCAACAGCAAAAACATTCAACTCAATAATGCGGCTATTTTTAATCAAATTAGCAGCTTGCTGAAATCCGACGACTATAAATCTTTTAATTTGAAAGACCTCGTATTGAGTTTTTTAATTAAAGACGGGATGGTTGAAGTGAAGCCATTTGTTACAAAAATCAAAAACACGACAACAACTATCAGCGGGTATCATGGAGTTGACCAAGCGATTAATTATAATTTGAAATTTTCAATTCCCCGTTCAGATTTTGGTGGGGCAAACCAGGTGTTAACCGATCTTCTTTCGAATGCGGAAAGTACAGGTTTGGATTTTAAAATGGCTGATTTTATTGATATAAATGCTGCAATTACCGGAAGTATCACAAACCCGAAAATCACCCTTGATTTGGGAAAAGCAGGACAAAGCATCGTAGCAAATGTTAAGGAGCAGGTAAATGAAAAAATAGATGCGACTAAACAGGAAGCAATTCAAAAAGCACAGGATCAGGCCGATAAAATAATGGCCCTAGCCAATGAAAAAGCTTCACAATTAATCGCGATTGCAGATAGCAGTACCGCACAGATTAAAAGGTCGGCTAAAATTTTGGCTGACAAAGTACGATCTGAAGCAGAAACTGAAGCAAAAAAAATAGAAGAAAAAGCCGCTGGGCAAAATGAGTTATTACAAATAGCTGCTAAAAAGGGTGCCGACATAGTTCGTTCGGAAGCTGAGAAGAAGGCTGTAAAAATTGAAGAAGAGGCTGCTGTAAAAACGGATCAATTAATGCAAAAAGCAAATATTGAAGCCGATATTTTAAAGAATAAAGCAAAGAATGAAGGAGATGCTTTAATCGAAAAAGCGAAAGGATTGTAATTTCTAGAAATAGTTTTACAAATGTTTTAAATCATTTCCAGCCTGCAGTTAGAACATAACAGATTCTTATAATATGGATTATCGGTTTAAGATTATCTCTCTTTTATTTTTATCTTTAAACCTTTAAATTAATCTAATCTTCAACTCTCATGAAAAACCTAATCCTTTTCCTATTCGCATTTCTGTTTCTTCAAACCCAGGCACAAATCCTTTTAGAAAAAGAACGATCTGAAATCAGGGATGAAATGATTGAGGATCGTTTGGTCAATCTCCTGCCACAATTAATGGATCGTGCGGATATCGACATGTGGATAATCATGTCTCGTGAATATAACGAAGATCCTGTGATTAGAAGCATGCTACCCTCCAAATGGTTTGCCGCTCGCAGAAGAACGATGCTGGTTTTTTATAGAGATAAAACAAATAATCTGACTGAGCGATTAGCCGTTTCGACTTATGATGTTGGAAAGCATATAAAAACAGCATGGGATAAAAATAAGTTTTCCAATCAATGGGATGCATTAAGAGATATTATTGTGCAGCGAAACCCTAAAAAAATCGGCCTGAATTTTTCAGAACACACTGGAATTGCTGACGGACTGGTTTTGACAGATTACAATGAATTAATGATGGTTTTACCGGATGAGTATCAATCGAAAATAGTTTCAGCTGAAAATTTAGCTATCGCCTGGATTGAAACCCGAACTCCCAAAGAAATGAAATATTTTACCCAGTTAGTTGGAATCACACATCAGGTTATTGCTGAAGCATTTTCCAATTCAGTGATAATACCGGGTAAAACAACCACTGAAGATGTACAATGGTGGATTAGGGATAAAATTACAGCGTTGGGTTTAGAAACATGGTTCCATCCTACTATTGATATTCAGCGTTCAAATGCTAAATTGGAAAGTTTTATAAATGTATTCACAAAGGATAATGGTGGAGAAGTGATCGTACCCGGAGATTTATTGCATTGCGATGTTGGCATCCAATATCTGGGTTTGAATTCGGATGTACAGGAGCATGCCTATGTTTTAAGACCAGGTGAGGATGAGGTGCCTGAATTCTTGCTATCGGCCATGGCTAAAGGCAATCGCTTACAGGATATATTTACTTCCAATTTTATTACCGGGAAGACTGGGAATGAAATCTTCTTTGCATCAATAAAACAGGCCAAAGCTGAAGGAATTAATCCATCCATCTATTCTCATCCATTAGGTTTGTATGGGCATTCGGCCGGAGCAGTATTTGGGATGTGGGATCAGCAAGACGGTGTGCCTGGCACGGGTGATTACCCCTTGTTTGAAAACACAGCTTATGCCATCGAGTTAAATGTGAAAGTATTTTTGCCTGAATGGGATCGGGAAATCCGCATCATGCTTGAAGAAGATGGCTTCTGGGCAGAAGATGGTTTCAGGTATATCAATGGACGTCAAACAGAGATTTTTAAGATTTATCCACAACAGTAAAATCTAAATTTCATTTTTAACTTTTTATTAACAATCTTTTATTCAAAGGGTTGAATATTTTTGTTATTTTTACTCATTCTAAATAATGATATTTAGGAACAAAAGAATTAACAAATTTTAAAAGTATAGAAAATGAGAAATATTAAATATATCATTCTGTCGTTGATTGTATTTGGCGCAGTCAATCTAATGGGACAATCACAGCAAATAACCGGCGAAAAGGTCAGTATTAAATGGACTGGAAATAAAGTTGGGGGTTCGCATTATGGAACAATTGATTTGAAAGAGGGGAATTTGAAATGGGATCATGATCAAATTACTTCTGGTAAATTTGTAGTGGATATGCAAAGCATTAAAAACATTGATTTAACTGATGCCGGATATAATAAAAAACTGGTTGACCATCTTAAGTCATCTGATTTTTTCGGAGTTGAAGAATTTCCCGAGGCGGTATTGGAGATAACCGAAGGCACTGTTTTGTCAATAAACAAATATAAACTAATGGCAAACCTGACAATCCGCGGAATTACGCATCCAATTGAATTTGATGCTTTAAAAGAGGGTGATAAGTTGATGGCAAAATTAACGATAGACAGAAGTAAGTACGAAGTAAAATACAGGTCAAAATCATTCTTTCAGAATCTAGGGGACAAATTAATTTATGATGATTTCACACTCGAAATCGTGGTTACTAAATAAATATTAATCTTATCAGTCAGGGTATAACGCTTCATAGGGTTAACATAGAAAAAATTAATGAAAAGTTTTGTTATGAAGAATCCGGAACTAATTACTCCGGATTTTTTATTTGTATTCCACAAAAGCTTAAAGGAGATGCTTATTCAAATATTTGCGTATTGATATAAACATAAGCTTCGCTTGACAAATCTCAATCAACTAATTCGGATGACTTGTCTATATTTGTACTACAAAGATCGGATTATGTTCACTAAACAATCAACCCGTCGGAATATTACTTTAATTATTGCTTTTGCAGTATTCTGGGTATTTTTAGGGGGATTGCTTAATTTTCATGCGAACAGAATTTTGGGTACCGAACTCACTGATCATGCCTATCCGGCAATAAAACCCAAAACCAAAGAGAATACATTTCAAGTTTCCGATATTACAAAAGCAGCAAATCATCTTGATTTTTTTACCCTAACAAATAATTTCGATCTATCCAATTTATTGCTCCCGACAGCGCTTGTTAAAAAGCAGGAAATTGCAGTGGCTATCGTTCTAGAAGTTAGGCCTTACCAGTTCGGCTTACGGGCCCCTCCTTCACTATAAATTTCATAATTATTTTGTTTAGGCTATCCTAAATGAATACTTGCTTTGCATAAAAAGCAAATAGCAGAATTGTATTTAAGAAATTTAATAGTAAACAAATTGATCATCAGTCAGATATAATAAGAAATAAATCAGGTATGGCTTTTATGTCGTAGTTTAAGCCTGCCTGATTTCATTCGTCGATTATTGAAATAATGAAAATTACACTACATAATTCGATGTTATTGAGATAAGAACTATCTCAAGCTTGGGTTAACACTATTTTTACTGACGGTTGTTTATTCGGGGATGCAAGCACAATGGCTTGCATCCTTTTTTTATTCGTGAAACTCAGATTTCAAAAACAGCCTGTCCCGCAGTTTATGCGGGATAGTGAATTGAAATCTGTAAGATGAACGAATCCCGATGTAGTCGGAGGGTATAATACCCCGCAGCTCTGCTGCTGAATTTGTTTCTCCCGAATTCTCGGGACTTTGGGGTTTCATACCCGTGATTGATCGAGGTTATCCTGAATAATCAACATTTTAGAATTTAACTCATAAGCTGTCAATTTCCCAAATCCTTCTTTGTTTTTGAGGTAAACACCATTATCAAGATTTATACTCAGTGTATCTTCATTCTGAATGGATTGACGAATAACATCAATGTGAACGGGTACATGCCCGTGAATAATCAAGCGCTTGCCAATCTTCAATGGATCAACATCAAAATCGCGGGTCCAAAGCATATCGAATATATCTTCAAAAGGATCTTCAATTTTGAAATTTAATCCTGCATGAACTAAAATGTGTTTTTTTAAAAGGATATAATTTTTTAAGCCTTTGATCCAATCTGAATATAAAGTTGGGATTTTGTTCATCTCAATTTCCCCAAAGCTCTGCATAAATTTATCACCTCCGTGCGCGAACCATTCACTTTTAAATCTATTTTTGCGGCCAAACTTTATAAGTTGCTTTCGTGAGGGCTCATGATCAAGTGCCCTTAAAAAATATTCTTCATGATTTCCTTTCAAATAAGATGTTTTGTATCCATCATTTTTTAAGGACATCAAATAATCGATAACTCCTTTTGAATCTGGTCCACGATCAATGTAATCGCCCAGAAAATACAATTCATCTTGTTTTTGGGGCTGAATTTGGACCTTAATTAATTGCTTCAATGATTGAGCGCAACCATGAATATCCGGGATGACCCATTGTTTTATCATGAGATAGACTTCCGAGAGTTTAATAATACTAAAGTTAAATGTAAAAATTCTACCTTTGATAACAAATATATTTAATAAAAGAATTACATAATGAAGAATACGAAACGCTTAATTTTGATCATTCTGGATGGATGGGGATTGGGGAAAAAAGATAAAGCAAATGCGATATATAATGCAGATACCCCATTTTTTGATTCGCTTATGAAGGATTATCCAAATTCAAAATTGCTAGCATGTGGTGAGAGTGTCGGGTTACCGGATGGTCAAATGGGGAATTCGGAAGTTGGTCACCTGAACATAGGTGCCGGTCGAAAAATATATCACGATTTAGTGCGCATTAATAAGGAAATTGAATCAAATGACATAAAAAGCAATAAGCAGTTAAATGAGGCTTTTAGCTATGCGCTTAACCAAAAGAAAAAACTCCATTTTGTGGGTTTGGTATCTGATGGTGGCGTACACTCTTTGGACATGCATTTATATAAACTTTGCGAATTGGCTTCTGATTTTGGGTTAAAAGAGGTTTTTATTCATGCAATCACTGATGGTCGTGATACAGATCCCAGAAGCGGATATGGTCTTATCGAATCATTACTAAAAAACATCAGTGGTACAACTGCTAAAATTGCAAGTTTAATTGGCCGATATTATTCGATGGATCGCGATAAAAGATGGGAAAGGATCAAAAAAGGCTATGATCTTATGGTTAAGGGACAAGGAGAGAAATCAAGGGATATTCTAAATTCGATTCAAAAATCTTATGATAACGGGTTGACAGATGAATTCATTGTTCCCATAGTAATGGTTGATGAAAATCAGAATCCTATTGCACAAATTAAAGAAGGCGATGTGGTGATCTGTTTTAATTTCAGAACTGATCGTTTACGACAATTAACCATTGCGCTCACTCAGGAAGATTTTCCGGAGCAATCAATGAAAAAGTTAAACCTGAAGTATTATACCATGTCGAATTATGATAAAAGCTTTAAAGGGATTCAGGTAATTTATGATAAGCAGGATGTTTCTAATACTTTGGGCGAAGTTCTTGCTAAGAATGGGAAAAAGCAATTGAGGATTGCAGAAACCGAAAAATATGCACATGTCACTTACTTCTTTTCAGGTGGTAGAGAAGCATTATTTGATGATGAAGAGAGAATCATGGTTTCATCGCCAAAAGTTGCTACTTATGATTTACAACCGGAGATGAGTGCTCCTGAAGTAGCTGATAAAATCGTTGTAGAATTGAATAAGCAGAAATTTGATTTTATTTGCTTGAATTATGCCAATGGCGATATGGTTGGCCACACCGGTATTTATGAGGCTATTTTAAAGGCAGCTTCAACAGTCGATAAATGCTTGCAAAAAACCGTTGAAGCAGCACAGGCTAATGATTATAGTATTATTGTAACAGCTGATCATGGGAATGCTGATCATGCATTAAATGAGAATGGTACTCCTAATACGGCACATTCATTAAATCCGGTGCCATGTATTTTAATTGGCGAAGGTGATGTTGTAATCAAAGATGGTGTTTTAGCTGATTTGGCTCCAACAATTATAAAGATACTAGGCATTGAACAACCGACAAACATGACCGGTTCAAGTTTAATATAAGATCATCAGTTGAAACTCCATATTAATACGACTGGTTTAATTCGGCATTTATATCCCAAGCAGTTAATTTGGGAAATGCCTGACTATGACAAAAAGATTTATCTCACATTTGATGATGGCCCAACCCCTGATATAACAGATGTACTGTTAGATATTTTGAAGGATTATGGAGCAAAAGCAACGTTTTTCTGTTTAGGTAAAAATGTTGTGGAGAATAAGATTTTATTTGATCGAATCCGGAAGGAAGGGCATCAGATTGGGAACCATACCTGGGATCACCTGAACGGGAAAAAAGCAGAAATCGGTGAATATATTGCTTCGATAAGTAAAACACAAGAGATAATTAATTCAAAACTATTCAGGCCACCCTATGGGAGGATCACAAAGGAGCAAGCAAATCTAATTTCAAATAAATTCAAAATTATCATGTGGTCGGTATTAAGTCGTGATTTTGACCTAAAGCAAAGCAAGGAAAAATGCTTATCTACGGTGCTAAAACATACCAAAGCCGGATCAATCATTGTATTTCATGATAGTATGAAAGCCTCAAGCCAAATGCTTTATGCTGTGCCAAGGGTGTTGGATTATTATCAAAAAAAAGGATTTGAATTTTCGACCATTAATGATGAACTGGTATAATTAGCAGGATGGACGATTTAAATCAGATACGGATAATATTTCGACTTAATACTAACGGATTTTTTCACATCTTTGTAAATATATTTAAAGAATATTGAACACACTTCAAAAAATATACCTGATCATTTTTATGCTTTCGTTGGCATTTATTGTAACTCAGTGTGCCAATCCTGTTGCTCCACAAGGAGGTCCAAAAGATGAAACACCGCCCAGAATTCTTGAAATGGATCCACCAAATTATTCAACCCTGTTTAATGGCAAGCAATTAGCGGTTAGTTTCAACGAATATGTTAAGCTAAATAATTTAACCAATCAGTTAATGATTTCGCCTCCTTTATCAAAAACACCTCGCATCAAAATAAAAGGCAAATCTGTCATAATTGAAATTGATGAGCAATTAAGAGATAGTACAACCTATACTTTCTTCTTTGGGGATGCGATTGTTGACATTACAGAGTCGAACCCAATCAAGAACTTTGAATATGTTTTTTCTACAGGTACTCTGTTGGACTCAATGGCAGTGAAGGGAAAAGTGATGGATGCTGCAGACATGAAACCCAAAGATGGGGTTGCGGTTTTATTATACATTCCGGATGTTGATAGTATCCCGAACGATTCACTTCCAATTTTAAGCCGTCCCGTATATGTTTCACGAACGAATAAAGAGGGTGAGTTTGAATTAAATAATTTAAGAAATATACCCTATAAGATAGTGGCCCTTTCTGATAAAAACAGCAATTATCTTTACGATCTGCCCAATGAGGAAATTGCATTTTCAGATACCCTTATCATACCTGCTTTTTTAGGGCGAAAGGTTTATAAATCAGCAACTGACTCAGTGAAAATGGACAGTACCAAATTTGAAAAGCCAAAAGCTAAAGATGCGGAAATTGGATTATCAAAAAGAGAGGTACTCAGTGGCTCTGATTCAACCGCAAACACGTTAATTCCTCAACAGAATGTCAATCCAAATTATAAACCAATAGAGTTGTTTATGTTTATTGAGGTCGATTCTACACAGCAGATCATTGAATCTTCGGTTTCAAAGGGTTCACTTATAACTTTTCGACTTAAATACCCATGTAGCGAATTCCAGATTAACCCTTTAAATTTCTTTCCAATCTCATCGTGGAATCAATTAGAAACGAATAGAACAAATGATACTATTTTGTGTTGGGTGCATCCTGATATGCCGGATTCACTTCAAGTTGAATTTGTAGCCGATTCAAGAATACTTGATACTTTGGATTTTGTTCTAAATAAGGTAAATCCGAATGCAAAGATTGATACAACCAAGATTCAACGCTTGAGTTTCAATACTAATATTTCAGCTGGCAAGATAGGTCTAAATAAAAATCTGGTTTTTGAAAGTGAATATCCTTTGGTAAATTATGATTTTTCGGGAGTTAGTTGGTTTGAAGATACTTTAGTTGGAACGCCTCCAATCGTTTTTTCAAATTCAGTGAAAAGAATTTTCTCCTTTGATCGTGTGCTGAATGATAAAGTAAAATACAAACTTATCATTCCTGACTCTGCTATGATGGATGTTAAGGGCAGAATAAATGACAGCATCATCCTTGAGTTCGAAACACGTAAAAAGGAAGAATATGCTACTATTGTCATTAAAACTATACTTAGCGATACAACCCAACAATGGATAGTTCAGCTTATGGATGCTCAAGATTTAGTAGTTGGACAGAAAATTGTTAAACCAAATGAACCTCTCACCTTCGACTACATTTTACCAGCGAAATATAAATTAAGGGCCATTTTAGATGAGAATAAAAATGGCCGCTGGGACACAGGTAATTATATGATGCACAGGCAAGCCGAAAAAATCCTGGTATTTAATACTGAATTTGACGTGAGAGCAAATTGGCTGACAGAGCAAAACTGGGAATTGAAATAATGCTAATCTTCGTTACAACGATTGATGCATTCAATAATTTCAGTTAAGCTAATATTTTTCAAAGAATAAAAAATCTTTTTGCCTTCTCTTTTTGAGACTAAAACACCTTTATTTTTTAGGATGTTTAAGTGGTGAGATGCCGAGGCTTGTTCAATTTTTAACTTTTCGTAAATTTCAGTCACACTTAATTTTGGGCTATCGTTGAGTAAATCTAGTATTGCAATTCGCATTGGATGAGCTATTGCACGTAGTTTACTGGCAGCCATTTCTAGTTTGTTGATGTCGATTAATAAGTTTCCCATAGTTTTAATGTTTTTGACAAAATTATGAAATAATATACATCAATTCCAACTAAATATGTATATATATCATAAAATGAAAACTTTGTTTGTTCGCTACACTAGCAAAATAATGAGGTAAATACGAATTTATTGCCATCAAAAAGACCTTTATCACTTAACTTAAGTTCGGGTATCACTAGCAATGCCATGAATGAAAGCGTCATAAACGGAGCTTTGAACCCTGAACCCAGAAGTTTTGCTTCCTGTTCGAGTTGATCATAATCTTTTGCAACTTTAAAACCATTATTATTTGACATTATCCCTGCAACCGGAAGTGGTAAAAAAATTTCTTTATCAGTATTGATTAAAGAAATGCCGCCTTTATTTTTAATCAACAAATTTATGGCTTTGACAATTTCAGAATCATTTACGCCTACCGCAATTATATTATGACTATCATGAGCCACTGTTGAGGCAATTGCACCTTCTTTAAATCCAAAGTTTTTTATAAAACCTACTGACGGAACACTTTCTTCATAACGGTTAAGGACAACTATTTTTAAAATATCACGGGAAGTATCACTCACTACTTTATTATTTCTAATAAGAGGGCTAAATTCAAGTTTTTTAGTAATTAATTGCCCTTCAATGGCTTCTATTACTTTAATATTGCCAGCTTGAGCCATTATCTCAATATCAGAAGTTTTAATAGGTTTTGCTTTGAAATGATTTGGGGCACTATCCATTACTTCTTTAATAAATGATTTACCATTCTCTGCTACTAAACTCCCGTCAATGTAGGTTTGCAAAACATTAAAGTCGATCAGGTTGTCAACAATAATTAGATCTGCCAAATCATTTTTTTGCAACAACCCGACTTCTAAATTATAGTGTTTCACGGGGTTGTAAATACAACTTCTCAATACTAAGATTGGATCGTAACCAAATACAATTGCTCTCTTAATAAGTAGATTTATGTGACCTTTTAATAAATCATTTGGATGTTTATCATCAGAGCAAAACATAATTTGATCAGGATATTCAGTGATGAGCGGGATGAGCATATCGAAATTTTTTGCGGCGCTTCCCTCTCTTATCAGCACTTTCATTCCAAGTTTGATTTTTTCAAGTCCTTCATCAACGGTAAAGCATTCATGATCGGTTGAGATTCCTTCACTTATATATTTTTTGAGATCGGCACCGCTTAATCCGGGTGCATGACCATCCACCGGTTTGTTAAATTTTTTAGCGATTGATAGTTTGGAGACAACCTCCTTATCGTTAAAAAGCACACCTGGAAAGTTCATCATTTCAGAAAGGTATTTTATTTCAGAACGACTTAATAATTCTTCAGTTTCCTGAACACCCAAAACAGCTCCGGCAGATTCAAAACTAGTGGCAGGCACACAGCTTGGAGCGCCAAAAAAGAATTTAAAGGGAACCTTCTCTCCATTCTTAATCATGTAATCCACACCTTCAATTCCAAGGACATTTGCTATTTCATGAGGATCAGAAACCGTGGCAACAGTGCCATGTATAACTGCTATTCTTGCAAATTCTGAAGGAGATAACATTGAACTTTCGATATGGATATGGGCGTCAATCAAACCCGGTAAAATAAATTGGGTTTCATTAACCGGTTCTTCAGATATGTTTATGATGCGGTTGCTTTCAATTGATATTTTTCCTTGAAAAATTCTTTGTGAAACGACATCCACAATATTCCCTGATAGTATTTTCATATTACTCGTTATTGATTGTAACAAATCTACAAAATAAGTGGATAAGGATAGAATGTGAGGAAATCGAACTAAATAGAAAAAAGGCATTCTCCCTCAGAATGCCTTTTTAGTAATTACCTATGATGTAAGAATAAGTAAAATTGTCTTACATCACTTTATACCATTAATGATAAAATGTCGCATGTAAAAAATTAAATTTTTTATTGGAATAAGCTAATAAACTTATGTTAAAGGGATTAAAATGGTAAAAAGTTTTCAAACCTTCTAATTTCCTAAAGGATTAGCAGTTATTGTGGCATTAATTGTAACCTCAATTGTGAATTCTACATCATCAACATTTGTATGCCCGTCAACGAAGATTGTAAATATATTTTTATCACCTAGAATATCTTGAACCTTTATCCATTGGTTGGATTCATTGCCCAGGGTTAAAACTTTTCCTAAACTTATAAGTTCATTTGTGAAATTCCATGAAGTATTTTTTGTTTCTGAAAAAATAGAAATACTTGCCGTTTCAATGATCACAGGCTTGCTAATACTTAAAACCTTTGCTGAAATGGAAGTTATTTCAATATCTTTTATTTTATGGGCGTATTTTAAAAATTCGGCATTGCTATTGGGATCAATAGTTGCAGAAGTACTAAATACTCCTTCTGTCTGTTTTAACCCATTTTTGGGCAGAACTATTGCATCTAATTCCACGGAATATTCCGTATTAAAAGTAACATCCAATAAACTGGCTAATTTCTTACAACCACTTGATGTTATCATAATTATAATAATAAAGGGGATGAGATATTTAACATTTTTCATGATTGAATCTAATTTGGTTTTAGGAGTGAAGATAAAATTTTCTGATTTGATTTTACAGTTTTTTTTGTAATTTAACAAAAGATATTGTAGTAAAAAGTACTTTTTTAAAAAAATAGAAATGAAAATTAAAATCTATCAGATTGATGCATTTTCAGATCAGGTTTTTCGGGGTAACCCTGCAGCTGTTTGCATTTTGGATTATTGGCTGGATGAATCAACAATGCAGCTAATCGCTGCTGAGAATAATTTGGCAGAAACCGCTTTTGTAGTGAAAGAGGGGAAGAATTATGCAATAAGATGGTTTACTCCCAACACGGAAGTTGATCTTTGCGGTCATGCAACCTTGGCTGCAGCACATGTTCTTTTTAAGTATTATCATTATAAATCTTCAACTATAAAATTTGACACCAAAAAATCAGGAATATTAATAGTGCGAAAAGACAGGAAAAAAATAGAATTAGACTTTCCTGCTGATCAAATAGAGAAAGTAGCTACACCTGATATACTGGTGAAGGCTTTAGGATGCAAGCCTATTGAAACGTACAAAGGCAAAACTGATTATATGTTGATCTTTGATGCGCAAAGTACGATAGAGTTATTGAAGCCTGATTTTAGGCTACTGAACAAGATAAAAGCACGAGGTATCATCGTTAGTGCCAAAGGTGAAATAGTTGATTTTGTTTCACGCTTTTTCGCGCCACAGGTTGGAATTGATGAAGACCCTGTTACAGGTTCAGCACATACTACACTTGCTCCATATTGGGCTAATAAGCTTAATAAAACTGCTTTAAAGGCACAGCAATTATCCAAAAGAAAAGGTGAATTGGAATGTGTTTGGGATGGTGATCGGGTAAAAATAAGTGGGCATGCGGTTACTTATTTAATCGGAGAAATTGAATTTTAGTTAAGTATTATAAAGGAAAATAATAGGCGCAACTAAATTTGTAGCTGCGCCTATTATTTTTTAAAAAATGGTGATCTCTGCTTTTTTTACTGCATCCTGATATTTTTTCCATCCATTGTCAAAGAATTTATTTAATTGGCCGGTGTATTCAGCCATCGCTTTTTCAGCCTGATCTATGGCGTATTTTTGGTTGCTGTTAAGCTTGGTTGCTGCCATTAATCCCGAAAATGCTGGCCATATTTTATTTGAAATTTCTTTTGGGTTACTATAAATTCCCTGAACGTCTTTAGGGCCATACATGAGTTCGTTCAGTTCCTTAATGGTGATACCAATTTCTTTCTCGATCGATTTTAAACTATCGATGTTTGGACTGCTTTCTTTAGGGATAAGTTTGTTAACGATATCAATTTTCTTTTCAATTTCTTTAAGTTTATCGAGTGCTGTATTTAATTCATCAACCATGGCAATAAAAGGATCAAGATTTTTCCGATTTGTAATCATTGCATCCGCATCAATGTCTAACCGATTATCAGCTTTTACCATCAGGGTACTTGAGGCTTCTGCATCCTTATATTTCAAATTTAAAGTATAAGTGCCAGGCAAAGTGATGGGGCCTCCACCTTGTGTTCTTGCATTCTTGGGGGCTGGCCTGCCAGGCATTCTAAAACCTCTGGTATCAAAGCCCCAGTATGTTCGGTTAATCCCTTTTTTTGGCTTTATTGATAATGTGCGAATGGTGTCATTATTAGAATCAATAATATCAATATTTACCATTTCATTTTCATCTGCTTCTTTGATGAAAAAACTAATCATTGCCCCCATTGGTCTGTTTTCGCCTTCATAATAGGAGTCACCGGCATATTGTCGCATCCAAACCGGATATCCAGGTGCAACTTTTGGCTTAGCCATAATTGCGGTAGGAAGATCAAATGCAACCAGTTCCTGCTCAAAAATATTTGTACCATCCTGAGCAAGCTTTCTTAAAGGTCGAATATCATCCAATACCCAAATTGATCGACCGAAGGTACCGATGACCAAATCATACTCGCGGGGATGAATTTTCAGATCCATGGTAGATACTGTGGGATAAGAATGAGTCCATTTAGTCCAGTTATCTCCGGCATCAATACTTATATAAAGTCCCATTTCACTACCTAAAAACATTAGCTTTGGTTCAATTGGGTCTTGTTCAAAACTCAGTGCATATCCCCATATTTCTGAGTTGTCAGCAATTTGTTCCCATTTTCTACCATAGTCTTTGGTATGATAAACATAAGTGCTGTAATCATTCTGTCGATAATTATTTACGATAACAAATGCTTCTGCAGCATTATATTTTGATGGATGAATTTGAGGAATCCAAGCATTTAACGGGGCACCTTTAATTTTGCCATAAACATTGACCCATGTTTCTCCACCATCAGTCGTCAGTTGCAGATTACCATCATCTGTTCCCACCCAAATTACCTTTTCGTCAAGTGGACTGGGAGCTATGGAAATGATGGTTGTATGATTTTCTGCTCCTGTGGCATCATAAGTTATTCCACCACTTAAATGTTGTTTTTGTTTCTCAGGATCGTTTGTGCTTAAATCAGGACTAATGATTTCCCAGTTCTCTCCACGGTCATTACTTTTGTGTAAAAACTGACTTCCAAAATAAATGCTATTCTGATCAAATGGATTTTGTGCAATGGCTGCATTCCAGTTAAAACGCACGTCAATTCCTTCAGGATGAACAGGACGAATATTTTTAGAATCCCCGGTCAGAATATCATTTCTTGATAAATGACCTTGCTGTGACATTGAATAGCAGTATCGTGCATCTCCGGGTACAGGAACAGCATCAAAACCATCCCCGCCATTCAGATAATCCCAATAATTATTGATAATTCCCTGTCTGCTCCAAACGTAAGACGGGCCCACCCATGATCCATTGTCCTGCATCCCACCATAAATATTATATGGAAGTTCATTGTCAACATCGATATGATAGAACTGACCGACAGGAAGATTCGAAATTAATCTCCAGGTTTTGCCCATATCATGTGTAATGGCCATTCCACCATCGTTACCATCAATCATAAAAGAAGGTTCGTTAGGATGGATCCACCAGGCATGATGATCACTATGGATACTTTCAGCAGTTTGATCGGTAAAGGTCAAAGCCCCGTCTTCACTCACATTGACAAAACTGTACAATGAGTAAACCCTATTTTCATTTTTTGAATCAACAAATAAATCAGCATAATAAAAAGGGCGGTCACCAATATTTTTATCCCCTCGTTTTTCCCATTTATAACCACCATCCGTTGATCGGTATATGGCATTTTTTTTAGATTCAACTAATGCGTAAATATATTTTGGATTACTTCTGCTTATGGCTAACCCGATTCGTCCGATCTCTCCCGAAGGAAGTCCGTCTTCCTCTGAAAGTAGTTTCCAGTTTTCTCCACCATCAATGGTCATGTATAGTCCGGAGCCTTCACCGCCTGATTTAAAAAACCAAGGTTGGCGATGATGCTGCCACATGGCAACAAATATTTTATCCGGATTTGAAGGATCCATCACCATATCAGCTACCCCGGATTGATCGTTGGTAAATAAAATTTGATCCCAGGTTTTTCCACCATCGGTTGTTTTAAAAACTCCTCTTTCAGGATGTGGGCCCCAGGGGCTTCCGATTGCTCCGACATAAACAATATTCGGGTTCTCCGGATGGGTGATAATTCGATGAATATGACGAGTGTTTTCCAATCCCATTTCCTTCCAGGTTCTACCACCGTTAACACTTTTATAAAGTCCGTACCCGCCAGTTAAACTGTTTCTTGGATTCCCTTCACCGGTTCCTGCCCAAATGATATCGGGATTTTTTTGAAATATAGCAATAGCCCCTATTGAGGCTGCTTTTTTATCTTCAAAAATTGGTGTCCAATTTGTTCCGGCATTTTCTGATTTCCATAATCCGCCTGAAGCAGTGCCTGCATAAATAATATTGGTGTTTGACAAGTTAACATCAATTGCTGTTACTCGCCCGCTCATTCCAGCAGGACCAATATTTCTTGGTTTTAAATCGTTTAATAAATCCATGTCGAGCTTTTGAGCGTGCACAGAAAAAACAGAAATACATAAACCGATAAGGAGGAAATATTTTTTCATAAGTTTAAATATTGTGATTTTTGATGGTTAAAAATTACGAAATAAAAGCACAGTAAAAAATAATCCTTGAATTTATTTATTATAGTTTATATATTTAGAATCGGAACATACGAAGTTTGTAAAAATACTATAGCTTATTTTAATAGCCTGGAATTTCTATTATCTAATTACAGTTATCATTTATTAACCTAAACCAGAAACCAATGAAAAAAAAGATCTTATGCATGATGTGCATCAGCTTTCTGCTTAGTTTCGCTGGGATATGTCAGGATGATATGAGTGTTAATGAAGCAGAGAAACTCGCAAAGCTAAATGCAAAATTACTCCTTAAAAATGGAGTGAAAAAAGTAATGTTTGTAGAATTTTATGGAGAATATATCACCTCCAAAGAAACAGCTCCCGGCCCGATGGAAAGCAGATGGAGTGGCGGCCCACTCTATAAGCGTACACAAACTGTTGAAATTGGCGGTGATTACTATGAATCACTGACCAATGAACTCTATGAAATCGTTAAGAAAGTATTTACCGATAACGGAATAGAAGTATTAGATAAAGAAGTACTTCTCAATAATGAAAATTATATTGCCTTAGGCCTTAAAGAGGAAAGGAAAACCAGGGCATATTCGGGAGGAATTACCAAAAAATCGGTGACCACGGAAGGGATTAAACGATCTGTTTCAGGAATGGGCATGTTCAGTGAAACTTTAAAAATTGGCGCGATTGTAAAAATTAATAATATGGTTCCCAGAATTGCCATGGAAACCGATTGCCAAGCTTCACTGAGCGTCAATTTTAAATTTGGAATAGGAAAAAAAAATGCCCCAACGCTTGACTTTATTAATATCAAAGTTCAGTCAGGTCTTGATGAGGTTAATGCAGGACAAGGAAAGAAATCCTACGTGTTTAAAAATTCGGGAGACTTGTTTCTTACAAACAAAGGATTAATTGGTGATACAGATTTCTTAAAGGATAAAGGTGAAATTGATCTCGATAAATATAATAAAACGATGATAGAGATGGCACAAAAAATGGCCACTGCTTATACGATCCTTTTAAAGAATGAAATGAATCAGTAAGCTTACATTTCCATAGCTTACATCAAAGGGCCAACCAATCATATTCATTGGATAGCCCTTTTTTTGTTGCATATTCATGATTTCAAATATTACTCGTGAATCTTTGGCTGATTTATTGGAGATTAAATAAAAATTAGGGAACTTTACAGATAACCTAAATCCTTAGACTTATGAACCTAATGAAAAGATTTGTCTTCCTTTTATTGCCATTTGTTCTGATCGGACATTTAAATGCTCAAATAATTCCTGACTTATCTTCAGTAAATAATAAAAAAATCTGGAATGTGTATAATCGAATAGTAAATTTTGACAAGACTGAAAATGCAATTCAGTTTAATGCTCAACCTTTGGATGGTGTTGTTTGGGTGAAAGATTTGAGTTTTGGTGATGGAGTGATCGAACTTGATATTAAGGGTTCAGATCATCAAGGAAGAAGTTTTGTGGGCATTGCCTTTCATGGGCTTGATGAAGAGACATACGATGGAATCTATTTCAGACCATTTAATTTTAAATCGCCAGAAAGAAATAGCCATTCTGTTCAATATATTTCACATCCGGAAAAAACTTGGAGTTATTTACGAAGTAATTTTCCTGAACAATATGAGAATCCTGTAATTCCTGTACCTGATCCGAATGATTGGTTTCATGCGAAGATTGAAATTGTATACCCTCAAGTGAAAGTTTATGTAAATAATTCTGAGATTGCATCATTGGAAATTGAGCAGTTAAGTGATCGAAAGACCGGATGGATTGGCTTGTGGGCCGGTAATAATTCAGATGGAGCTTTCAAAAATCTTGTCATTAAAAAATCAAAATAAGCCTCTTGTTATGACACAAATTAAAAGAAGAAATTTTTTAAAAGCTTCAATCACCGGATTTGCTGGAGCAGCAATGTTTTCTGCATTTGGCAAGAATGTCAGCAGTTTGCCATTTGACAACTTATCAGCAATTCTTTCTTCAGAAAAGTCTGATGAAAGTTATTGGGAACAGGTAAAAGAACAATTTCCTTTTGCAGAAGGATTAAAATATTTTAATAATGGTTCATTAGGCCCATCTCCATTAATTGTGAGAGAAGCAAGTTGTAATTTCAGGACGACCTTAGATGAATTTCCATCAAAATACATGTGGGGAGGCTGGAAGGAAGAAGTAGAAAAAGTCAGAAGTCAATCTGCTGAGCTATTATCAGTATCTCCAGAAGAAATTGCACTTATCCATAATACTACGGAAGGCTTTAATATGCTTGCCAAGAGTTTTGACCTGAAACCCGGTGACGAAATTATATTGGCTGATCATGAACATACAAGCGTAACGATTCCGTGGCAGGTATGGCAAGAATCGAAGGGTATTAAATTAGTGCAAATTGTATTGCCAATTCTCCCTGATTCAGTTGAAGAAATCGTTGAAATGTACCGAAAGGCCATTACTCCAAAAACGAAGATCATATCAATTTGTCACTTATTAAACACAAATGGCATGATTTTACCAATTAAGGAGGTAAGTGAAATGGCTCACCAAAAAGGTATTTATGTGGCAGTTGATGGTGCTCAGGCAGCCGGGATGATTCAAGTAAATTTGCAAGACCTGGGTTGTGATTATTATACTGCAAGTACGCATAAATGGTTATTTTCACCAAAGGAAATTGGAATCTTTTATGCCAAAAAGGTAAGCCAGCATTTACTAAAGCCACTCATTGTTGCCAATGGACATAAGGATATTACTATCCGGAGGTTGGAAAACTATAATACACGAAATTTACCTGATGTATTAGGATTGGGAACAGCAATAGAATTTCACAACTCAATAGGGCGTGAAAAAATTGAAAGGAGATCGTACGAACTTAAAGCATATTTAAGGGAAAAAATTGGAGATAATCCAAAATTTAAATTCAAGTCTCCGGTAAAAGATGAGCTTTCATCTGCGATTCAAAATTTAGAAATTGTAGGTAAAGATGTTAATTTTGTTAAGAAGCAATTATTTGATAATTATGGTATTGATACCAGGCCGATGACAGGTTTTGGGTTAAATGGCCTGAGAATTTCACTGGCAATTTATATAACAAAGAGTGATATTGATTATTTAATTAAGGGATTGGAGCATATATCGACTTTAAATTAATACATTTATCTGCTCTTTTAATACAGAGTAATCCATAAATAACCGAAAAAATTTAATGATGATTGCAATTATCTATATTTCCAAGCATGGTACAACGGAAACTGTTGCTTTGAAGTTACACAAACTGCTTAATAGTGAGGAAGTTCACCACATTGATTTAAGGGCCAATAAAAACCCTGATATTTCACAATACAATAAAATAATACTGGGTGGATCAATTCATGCCGGTATGATTCAAAGGCGGATGAAAAGCTTTTGTGAATCAAATCTGGAATCTTTGCTAAAGAAGGAAATTGCCTTATTTTTATGTTGCATGGAAGAAGGTGAAAAGGCTATAGAACAATTTAATAACGCATTTCCCGAAATTTTACGGATGCACTCCATCAAAAATGAAATTATTGGTGGTGAATTTTTATTCGATAAAATGAATTTTTTGGAGAAAGCGATTGTTAAGAAAATAGCAGGGATTAAAGAAAATATTTCCAAAATTGATGAGCAAAAAATTAAGGAATTGGCAGGTGAGTTTGTCTAAAAATGATTGATTTTATATAAGAGATCGAACAATTCCGACGAAGTCGGAAGGTATAATACCGCGCATCTCTGCTGCTGAATTTTTTTCTCCCGAGTGTTCGGGACTTTGGGGTTTCATACCCGTGATTCTCCCAACTAAGTATTTTGATTATTCATAAATTAATTATTACCTTTAAATTATAAATCTTAAATATTATAGTATGAGGAAGTTCGCAATTAAATCGGCATTGTTGTCAATCTTTGCTATAATTTCGCTATCAAATATTTCCATAGCTCAGGGCAATCAATATGAAGTAACAATTACTACTTTAAAAGGGGAAAGTTATCATCTTGTAGAAGTAAGAGGCTATGGAGGTTTTGAATTTCAATGTCTTCAGAATAAGGCAGAGTTTAAACTGAAATTTGACAAGATCAAAAGTATCCAATTAGAGAAGAAGAAAAAAGGACAATTCCGTAAAGCAATGGTAGCATTGGAAAACGGCCAGATGGATGAAATTTGGATCAAGACAAGTTTTAAAGAAAAAGGGTCTAAAACAAAAACCATTTTACTAACCATCGAAGGGAAGAGCAAAGAATATGGGAGCTTGGTAAGGCTGAATATCAAAGACATTAAAAAGATTAATTTTTTATAAAAAAATATCAATTCAGCCAGATTATTTCTCAAGTATTTTAATCTTATTATTTATTCAGACGATCGAATAAAAGATTTGATTCCGGATGAGCATACTTATACAAAATGAAAAAAACAGAAAGGTTTGAATTGATTGGTCACGAATTCATTGAACTGAATAAGCTGCTTAAATTTTTGGGTTGGGTCGAAACCGGTGGAGAAGCCAAAATCCGGATTGAGGCCGGGGAGGTAATGGTGAATGAAGCGGTTGAATTTCGAAAACGTTGCAAACTGCGTGTTGGTGATAAAGTATTTTTTAACGGGAATGAAGTAGTGATTGGCTAAGTGATCAATTTGATAATTTGAAGATCCACGACGTTTTCGGGACAAGTTGTGCTAATTGAAAATTGATTTCATTGCTTCAATATTAAATCTAACAGATTATTTTCCAACTTAAGTATTGCGATTGTATTTCTATTGTATATCCATTGAATGTCGCATACTAACTCCGCTCAATTTGCATAATAATTAATATACGATTGAACAGAAAAGAGAAGAATTTTAAAATTCATTTGTTTATACAAAAATAATTTTCATACATTTGCCGACAGAAAACAGATAAGAATGAAAAATATAGTATTAAATAATTGGTGGTGGTCTTTCAATACTCGGTGAGTGCTGAATAGACAGACTATTATTTAATATCAAAAAAAATAATGAAGACCTGCCGATTTCGGCGGGTCTTTTTTTTTCATGATACAAGACTTTTTTTTAAAATGATTGTGAAATTTAAAATCAAAAATAATGGAATGATATTGTCGGAAAGTTTAGGGATGCAGCAAATGTCACATCGAGCTTGTCGAGATGTGGTTAAAAGTTTGGGAACAGTTCTCGACGGGCTCGAACTGACATTTATTGATATTTATCCTCCACTTACAGAAATTCAATTGTAGGAGGAATTTCCAAATATCCTTATATAGCTATTAAATTAATTTAAAAAATGAGTAAAATAAAATTTAACACAATTTACAAAAAACTCCTAGCCGATACCATTACACCGGTCAGCACTTATTTGAAATTGAGAGATCAATTCCCAAATTCATTATTGCTCGAGAGTTCGGATTATCACAGCAAGGAAAACAACTACAGTTACATTTGTTGCGAACCTCAGTTTACCTTTAAGGTGGATGGAAACAGGGCCTATGAATTTCAGCTGAACACGCAGATTATCGAATTCAATTTGAATGAAAAGAATACTGTTGTCGAACTGCTTAAGAATTTTGTTTCGCAATTCGCAGAAACAGAATCAAAATTCCCATTTAGCGATAACGGTATTTTCGGCTATACTGCCTACGATTCGATCAGGTATTTTGAGGATATAAAACTAGAAGCAAAAGAAATAGCATACAAGAAAATACCGGAGATGATTTATAGCCAGTTCCGTTTTATATTGGTATTTGATCATTTTAAAAATGAACTGTACATTTTTGACCATCGACCTCTAGGTTATACTCATTCAGCAATGACGATTAAAGATGTTCAGCAGCTTATCGAAAATAGGAATTATGCAAGCTTCCCATTTAAAATTGATGGAGAGGAAATAGCGAATCTGACAAATGAGGAATACATGGATTTGGTTTCCAAAGGCAAAATGCATTGCCGGATCGGGGATGTTTTCCAAATTGTTTTGTCAAGGGAATTTAAACAAAAATTCAGGGGTGATGAATTTAATGTGTACCGCGCATTAAGGGCCATCAACCCTTCTCCTTACTTGTTTTATTTTGATTATGGCGATTATAAAATATTCGGTTCATCGCCCGAGGCACAGTTAACGGTTCGTGATGGCATAGCTGCAATACACCCTATTGCAGGGACATACCGACGTCAGGATTCGGAAAAAGAAGACCGGATTTATGCCGAAAAGCTTAAACTGGACGTGAAGGAAAATTCCGAGCACGTAATGTTGGTCGATCTGGCCAGAAACGATTTGAGCCGTAATTCAAGTGAAGTTGAGGTTGAAGTTTATGGCGAAATCCAATATTATTCGCATGTGATACACATGGTAAGCAAAGTAATAGGGAAGATAAATCCAGATAGTAATACCATTCAGTTGGCGGCCGACACCTTTCCTGCAGGAACCTTAAGTGGAGCCCCAAAAATCAAAGCCATGCAGTTGATCGATCGCTATGAAAATCATTCACGTGGGTTTTATGGAGGAGCAGTTGGCTATATCGGATTGAACGGAGATTATAACCATGCCATCATTATCCGTTCTTTTCTGAGTAAAGACAACCAGTTGATTTATCAGGCAGGAGCCGGAATTGTGGTGGAAAGCCAGGAGGAAAATGAATTAAACGAGGTTAATAACAAGATTGCTGCAGTAAGGGCAGCAATTGTAAAAGCAGAAGAAATATGAACTGTTTGATCATCGATAATTACGATTCGTTTACTTACAATTTGGTTCATCTTGTTAAAGAAATTGGGGTAATCCCAGATGTTATTAGAAACGACAAATTCCGTTTGGAAGAAATTGCCAAGTACGACAAAATCATACTATCGCCCGGGCCGGGAGTTCCCAATGATGCAGGTTTTCTAAAGCAAGTTATCAAAGAGTTTGCACCAAGAAAAAGCATTTTTGGCGTTTGTTTAGGGCAACAGGCCATTGCCGAAGTTTTCGGGGGCAGATTGATTAATCTTGAGCAGGTATATCATGGAGTAGTATCTGAAATTGAGCTTGTTATGAATGATTATATTTTCGAGCAAATTCCACTGAAATTCATGGCAGGTCGTTATCACAGCTGGGTTGTCGATCCAAATTTACCTTCAGAATTAGAAACCATCGCTACCGATGCAAATGGACAAATCATGGCGTTAAAGCATAAAACATACGATGTGAGGGGCGTGCAGTTTCATCCCGAAAGTATCATGACCCCCAATGGAAAGCAAATCATTCAAAATTTTCTAAATCATTAATTAAATTTTTACAACCAAAAAAACAAGTTATTTACGTATGAAAGATATTTTAAATCAGTTATTCGAACACCAAACCTTGGATTATTCTCAGGCTAAAAATATTCTGACTGATATTGCCGAAGGAATTTATAATCAGAGCCAGGTCACAGCTTTTTTATCAGCTTATCAAATGCGCAGTATTACTGTTCAGGAACTCTCAGGTTTCAGAGATGCACTACTTGATTTGAGTTTGTCAATTGACTTATCAGAATTTGATCCCATTGATTTATGCGGAACGGGAGGAGATCGTAAAAACACCTTTAATATTTCAACACTGGCTTCTTTTGTGGTTGCCGGAGCAGGAATCAAAGTTTCGAAGCACGGGAATTATGGGGTGAGTTCAAGTTGCGGTTCTTCAAATGTAATGGAGTATTTCGGGTATAAATTTACAAGTGAAGAAAGTATTTTAAAAAGGCAAATTGAAGAATCCGGAATTTGCTTTTTACATGCCCCTTTGTTCCACCCGGCCATGAAATTTGTATCTCCAATTCGACGTGAGCTGGGAATTAAAACCTTTTTCAATATGTTGGGTCCGATGGTAAATCCAAGCAAACCCAAAAAGCAAATCGTTGGTGTTTATTCGCTCGAACTGGCTCGTTTGTACAACTATTTATACCAACAAACCGATCATGCGTATTATATCATTCATTCGTTGGATGGTTATGATGAAATTTCTTTAACGGGTAAATTCAAATTAATTTCAGCAGATAAGGAGCAAATCCTAAGTCCTCAGGATATTCATCTTAATTCGATTTTACCTCATGAGATTTATGGGGGTGATACCATTGTGGAATCGTCCAAAATATTTATGGATGTGTTAAATAATAATACAACTCAAGCCCATAAAAATGTGGTTGTTGCGAATGCCGGATTTGCAATCCATTGTGCAAAATCCGAACTGCCCTTAGCTGATAGTTTTCAAATGGCAAGAGAATCAATCGAATCGGGTAATGCTTTAAACTGCTTTAAAACTTTAATTAAGTGATGACAATACTGGATAAAATAATTGAATTCAAGAAAATTGAGTTAAAGGAGAAGAAAGAACTCTTCCCAACAAAAAGATTGGAAAAAAGTGTTTATTTCCAAACACCCATGGTTTCGTTATCAAAATATCTTTTAAGGGAAGATAAAGCAGGAATCATTGCAGAAATTAAACGGAAATCACCGAGTAAGGGAATGATTCACGAATATGTAGATATTGAAAAAATCAGCATCGGGTATATGCAGGCCGGGGCTTCGGCCATTTCGGTTCTGACCGATCAAAACTTTTTTGGCGGATCGTGTGAATATTTGACCATCGCCCGTAAGTTCAACTATTGCCCGATCTTGAGAAAGGATTTTATTTTTGATGAATATCAAATCATCGAAGCCAAAAGCATTGGTGCAGATGCCATTCTTTTGATCGCCTCGGTTTTGAGTCCGGAAGAAACAAAGCAGCTGGCTGCCTTTGCCAATACATTGGGATTAGAAGTTTTGCTTGAAGTTCATAGCAAAGAACAGGCTCAAAAATATCCAAATGAGTTCACAAAACTGGTAGGTGTCAATAATCGAAACCTGAATGATTTTAGTGTTAACATCCAAACTTCTATCGATTTGGCAAAGGTTATTCCCAATGATTTTATTAAAGTAAGCGAAAGCGGGATCAACGATCCGAAAAATATTATCCAACTCAAATCTCATGGATTTAAAGGCTTTTTAATGGGAGAACATTTTATGCAATCGGCCAATCCGCACCTGAAATGTGCAGCCTTTATCAAATTACTTAAAAAACTGGAGGAAGCCGGATGAAAATAAAAGTTTGCGGAATGAAGTATACTGAGAATATTCAGGCAGTCGCAGATTTAAATCCCGATTATTTGGGGTTTATTTTCTACGAAAAATCACCAAGATATGCCGTTCACGATTTGAATGCCATGCAGCTTTCAACAATTTCAGGAAATATACAAAAAGTGGGGATTTTTGTAAATGAAGAATTTAATGCGATCAAACAAATTTGCCGTGAATTTCAAATTACAACCGTTCAGTTACATGGCGATGAAAGCCCTGAGCTTTGTGAAAAATTGGAAAATGCTGGGTACGCTGTTGTTAAAGCTTTTGGTATAAATGAAAATTTTGATTTTGGAAATTTACAAGTTTATGTCGATTGCTGTGATTTCTTTTTATTCGACACCAAAACGAGTGAATATGGAGGTTCCGGCAAAAAGTTTAAGTGGGATCTGTTAAATCGATATCATCTTAAGCTTCCATTTTTTATAAGTGGCGGAATTTCATTAGATGATCTGGATGAAATTAAAAAAATCAAAAGTGAATATTTATATGCCATTGATGTGAACAGCCGCTTTGAAATTGAAGCGGGATTAAAAGATGTAACAATGATAAACCTTTTTATAAAGCGGATTAGAGATGAATTTTAATGTAAGTGAAACTGGATTTTATGGGGAATTTGGCGGGGCTTTTATCCCCGAATTGCTTGTTCCAAATATTGATGAGCTTAAACTGGCATTTAAAAAGCTTGTCAATACTCATCCCTTCCAAAGCAATTTTAATAAATTGCTCAAAGAATATGTTGGCAGGCCAACTCCTTTGTATTATGCTCAGCGTTTGTCAGCGCATTACAACACAAAAATCTACTTGAAGAGAGAAGATTTGTGCCATACGGGTGCCCATAAAATAAACAATGCCATTGGTCAGATTTTGTTGGCCAATGAAATGAAGAAGAAAAGAATTATTGCTGAAACGGGAGCAGGACAACATGGCGTTGCTGCGGCAACCGTTTGCGCTTTAATGGGACTGGAATGCATTGTTTACATGGGAGCAGTCGACATGGATCGGCAGGCACCAAATGTAAAGCGAATGCGCATGTTGGGGGCTGAAGTCAGAGCGGTACATAGTGGTACAAAAACCCTGAAAGATGCAACCAACGAGGCTATCCGCGATTGGATCAACCATCCCGAGGATACCTATTATTTGATTGGTTCGGTAGTTGGACCTCATCCATATCCTGAAATGGTAAGGCTTTTCCAGTCGGTTATCGGAATTGAAATCAAAAATCAGCTCTTCAAAAGCCCTGATTATATTTTAGCATGTGTGGGCGGTGGTAGCAATGCCATAGGTGCATTTCATGCTTTTCTGAAAGATGAAAAAGTGAAATTGATTGGAGTTGAAGCTGCCGGTCTCGGATTGGAAAGCGGAAAAACTGCTGCTACCTTGAAGTTGGGGCGTGCCGGCATTTTGCATGGCAGCAAATCCATCTTAATGCAATCTGAGGACGGACAAGTTGTGGAACCATACAGCATTTCTGCAGGGTTGGATTATCCGGGGGTAGGGCCGGTTCACGCCTATTTGAATGATTGTGGCAGGGTTGAATATAAAAATGCAACTGATGAAGAAGCTTTGGCATCGGCATATTTACTAACCCGATTGGAAGGAATTATTCCTGCCCTTGAAAGTGCACATGCCCTTGCCGCCCTTGAAAAAATTAAGCCCTTAGAAGATGATATTGTTGTGGTGAATTTAAGTGGAAGAGGCGATAAAGACATGGATGTATATCATCAAAGGTTAGACTTAATACAAGATTAAAATGAAAAATAACAAACTAAGTTCACTGCTTGAATCTGACAAAAGGAATTTGCTGAGCATCTACGTAACAGCCGGATATCTGTCATTAAAGGATACTGGCGAGATCATCATGAATTGTGAGAAATCAGGTGTTGATTTGATGGAAATCGGAATTCCTTATTCCGATCCATTAGCCGATGGCCCGGTAATTCAACAGAGTGGACAAAAAGCATTGGATAATGGGATGACTCTTAAACTGCTTTTCGATCAACTCCTGAAGATTAAAACAACTGTAAAAATTCCGCTTTTGTTGATGGGATATTATAATTCGATACTTCAATTCGGAAATGAAAAATTTTGTAAGAAATGTCTGGAGGTCGGGATTTCCGGGCTTATCATCCCAGATTTACCCTTGGCTATTTTCAAATCAGAATTGAAGGAATTATTTGAACAATATGGGTTGCATCATATTTTACTGATCACCCCACAAACATCCGAGGACAGGATCTTGGAAATCGATCAAAATTCAACCGCCTTTATTTATGCGGTTTCTTCGGCAAGTACAACCGGGTCGAAAAACGGAATTTCCGATTCAACAGCATTTCTTGAAAAACTCGAAAAGATGGAATTAAAACACCCCATATTGACAGGTTTCAACATCAATAACAGAAATGCTTACCTACAAGCTTGCAAATATACCAGAGGCGCCATCATTGGGAGTTCATTCATAAAAGCAATTTCTGAAGATGGATCAATTGAACAAAACATTCACACTTACATCAAATCAATTTTAAAAAATGATCATACAATTAACGGATAATCTATCCGAAGCTGGCAAATTAGCGATCAAAAGGAGGATAAACGAATTGGGTTTTCAATCCACAGAAGTGAAGACACAGAAAAATAACTACCTGATATGTATCGGTAAGAATGAGGTTGATATTCGAATGTTTGGTCAATTAAAAGGGGTGGCAGATGTGCATCGTGTAAATGAAGATTATAAACTGGTAAGTAGAAAGTGGAAAGTGAGTGATACCACCATTAATTTGGGTGATGAAATCAAAATCAACAATGGATCTAAAACCATCATGGCCGGTCCATGTACTGTTGAGAGTGAAGATCAGATCAGGGACATGGTAAGCATACTTAAAAAGAATGGCGTAGGAATTATCAGGGGAGGGGTATTTAAGCCTAGGAGCTCGCCATATAGCTTTCAGGGGCATGGTCTCGAAGCCTTGAAAAGGTTTCATGCTGTTGCACGTGAAACAGGGATGAAAATTATTACGGAGGTGATGCAGGTAAGCCAGGTTGAACAGATGTATCCTTATGTTGATATATTTCAGGTCGGTGCAAGAAATTCCCAAAACTTTAATCTGCTTTCGGCCTTAGGCGAAGTGGATAAGCCCGTATTGATCAAACGCGGAATTAGTGGGAGTATTGATGAATTGCTGCAATCGGCAGAGTATGTTTTTTCAAGTGGAAACGAGCGGTTGATCTTATGCGAAAGGGGCATTCGTACCTACGAAAAAGCATACCGAAATACCCTGGATTTAAACGCTGTCCCCATCCTAAAAGAAAAAACGCATCTACCCGTAATCGTTGATCCTTCGCATGGAATCGGAATCCGGCGATTTGTTGAACCCATGTCATTAGCAGCCATTGCTGCAGGTGCGGATGGCCTCATGCTTGAAATTCATCGTCAACCTGAAAATGCGCTCAGCGATGGTTTTCAATCCTTGAATTTTGAAGAATTTGAAGCTTTGGTCACTAAAGTGAGGATGTTAAGTGATTTGACGTAGAGGTGATTGGGGATTATTATTGGGGTTTTGTTGAACTGTTTTCGCAAATGATTTAACGCAAAGATTCAGCAGTTGATCGATTTATTGGTATTTGGTTCAGGTAGAACCCTTAATTTCTTTAATTTCGTACTTATTCAAAAACCTAAAATATCAGTTATGAAATTTGCACTTACCCTTTTCCGTAAAGTTACATTTGTTCTGGTCACAACCACCATATTTATTTCATGTTCTCAAAATAAAAAATTAAGTATTGAAGAGCAGGCCAATAAAATTGCCCAAGAATCGATCATCATCGACTCTCACATTGATTTGCCGAATTGGCTTTTTGAGGAGTTTGATGATGTTTCAAAACTCGAAAATGCAAGCAATTTTGATTATCTGAAAGCCCAAAAAGGGGGCTTGGATGCACCATTCTTGGCCGTTTATGTTTCTCCTGAACTTGAGGGAAAAGTTGAAGCCATGGAAAATGCAAATCATCAGCTCGATCTTTTAGATCAGCTGTTTGCAAAAAATGCGAATAAGCTGGCAAAAGCACTTTCACCAGCAGATGTAAAAATCAATTTTAAAAACAAGGTAATGGCTATTCCTTTGGGATTAGAAAATGGAGCACCATTGATGGGAGATTTAAATAATTTAAAATATTTTTATGATCGGGGGATAAGGTATGTCACCATTGTTCATGGCAAATGCAATCACATCTGCGATTCATCATACGACTCAATCAGAATTTGGAATGGATTAAGCGAATTTGGAGAACAGTTGGTGAATGAGATGAATAAAATAGGGATGATTATTGATGTATCCCATGCATCCGACAGCTCATTTTATGAAATAATGCGAGTTTCAAAAGCCCCGGTTGCAGCAACTCATTCAGGTGTTAGATTTTACACACCCGGTTTTGAGCGTAATTTAACGGATGAAATGATCAGGATGATTGCCGAAAAAGGAGGGGTGATTGGGATCCCATTTGGTTCGGGGTTCCTTAGACCAGATGCAAATATTTTCCGGGATAAATACCATCTGGCATTTGATGAATTCCTTCACAATACTGGAGTAAACTACAAGAGTGAGGAAGCAGAAACATTTAACAGGGATTATTATAAGAAATATCCATATCCATATGCAAGTATCGATGAATTAATAGATCATATTGATTATGTAGTAAAGCTTGTTGGGCTTGATCATGTGGGTATCGGTTCTGATTTTGAAGGTGTGGGTGATAGTTTGCCCGAAGGGTTGAAAGATGTTTCGGGTTATCCGAATCTGATCGTAGGATTAGTGAAACGTGGTTATAGTGCAGAAGATGTTGATAAAATTCTGGGATTAAATTTCCTGAATTTCTGGCAAAGAGTAATTGATCATGCATCGCAAAATAAAATTTAAACAAAATGAGAAAAGTAATATTAGCCTTTTGCTTTTTGCTGATTATAACTAGTTCTTTTTCGCAAAAGGTAAGTACTTATTATTTAATCAGACATGCTGAAAAGCAAGTTGTGGATAATCCAAATCCTGAATTGACAGAGGAGGGAATTTTACGAGCCGAAAATTGGGCAATAATTTTTAAAGATATCAAGTTTGATGCAGTTTATTCAACCGACTACTTAAGAACAATTGCAACTTCTCAACCAACTGCTCAAAGCCAAAATCTGGAAATTACTCTTTATCATCCTACTAAAATTGATATTAAACAATTTTTAAAAGAGACGGAAGGCAAAACCGTACTTATTGTTGGGCATAGCAACACGATTCCTGTTTTTGTGAATAAACTGATAGAAAAGGAAAAATATAAAGATATAGAGGATGATAATTTTGGAAATTTATATATTGTTGAAGTAACAAAAACATTGAGAAGAGTTGAACTTCTTCACTTAAACTAAGATATTCATGTTCAGTAAAACTAAAAAAGGTGCAGGAATTCTGCACCTTTTTTAGTTTATGATTCAGTTAATCTTAAGGAGTTAACTGACCGGGATTTGGTTGTAAGTTTGGATTGGCTTCTAATTCATTTAATGGTATTGGCATAATTATAGCCCATGAATCGTAATTAATCGACCCAATGTTTATATGCCATCTTTTCAAATCATGCAATCTGAATCCTTCCCAACATAATTCTTTATAACGTTCCATTCTGATGATATCACGGGTGACTGATGTAAGTGGAGTTGTCAGTCCTGCACGTCCCCTTATCTTATTGATATCGGCAAGAGGCGTTGCTCCGGTCGATGTTCCGGCTTCAAAATTAGCCTCAGCACGGGTTAAGTACATCTCAGCCAAACGAATCATTGGCAAGTTCGTATAGTAGTTGCCCCACTTAATCGTATTTGTTCCACCAAAGTTAAGAATACCTCCAACTCCATAATAATACATGGAACTTACATCTGCGTGAGTATATGAGTCTTCCATATCGTCCGGCCCTTGATAACTTCCGCGTAAATCACCCGGTTCAAATATATTGAGGAATCCATCACGTATTTCGTAATCACCTCGGCCAGCGTCATTTAAGCTGGCATACATAACAGCAAGTGTGCCTACATTACTAGCCGTGTTATTTTGGAATGCAAAAACATCTTCTGCAACATTGCCTGCATTGTTATGAGCTAGTCTTGGGGTTGCCATCAGATTATAACCTCCTTGTTCGATTACCCTGCTTGCTTCAGTTGCTGCAGCAGCATAATTACCTTGTTGTAGGTAAACTTTTGCAAGAACAGCACTTGCGGCATAGGTAGATAGATTTGTGCCGTTTTGTCCATAAGGTGCTAAGAGTGTTTTTGCAGCAGTAAGATCTGCAATTGCTTGTGTATAACATTCCGAAACAGTATTTCTGGTTACATTAATGGCATCAGCAGCAACAAGCGTAGGAGTAAGTACTATTGGAACACCTAAGTTTGTATTATTGTTTGCAGGTGAAGTAAAATCAAATTGTTTGCCATAAAGTCTGGTCATTTCAAACAATAACCAACCTCTTGCAAGTTTGGCTTCTCCTTCAATTCTTGGTCTGATATTCTCATTTACAACTTCTAAGCCAGATAAAATTGTATTGATCATATTATTAACATAATATGCTTGATTCCAGTTACCACGTAAGTAAGTATTATCGGCGATGATTTCTTTATCAAAAAATTCCTCGGGTTGAGCATATGATCCAATAAAATGCATATCTGTAGTTGCGGCAGTTAATTCACTAAATTCGTTAAAGTTGCCACCCCATAAACTTGCACTTCTCATATTTTGATAAACACCTACCAATAGTGTTTCAATACTAGCCGAAGTGGCGAGAGCTGTTTCTGTATCGATTGATTGTTGTGGTTTAAGATCCAGTTGCTTGTCGCAGGATACCACCACCATCATTAACATTATTGCAAATAATGAAATGAGATATTTTATGTTTTTCATATCTAGTTTTTTTAGATTTTTTATGATAATAATTAAAATCCTACGTTTACACCAAAAGTAATCGTACGAGCCTGAGGAACAGTATAGAAGTCATTTCCTTGCGCAATATTAAAGGTTTGAGTTGTTCTTCCGGTCCCCGTATAATTTACTTCAGGATCCCATCCTGTATAATTCGTAATAGTTAAGAGGTTTACACCTGTTACATATAACCTGACTCTGTCCAGTTTAAGTTTAGATGTTATGCTTTTTGGTAAGTTATATCCAAAAGTTACATTTCTTAACCTTAAGTAAGAACCATCTGATAAATATCTGGATGATTCTCTGGTTCCGTTGCTTGAAGCAAATCTGGCTTCAGGAACGTCTGTAATGTCTCCTGGGTTTCTCCAGAAATTTAATTGATCTTTGGTTTGGTTATCCCACCAGTCACCATTAGCTGATTGATATTGACCCCCACCATTGTATATCATATTACCATAAACGAAGTTAAAGGTAAAGGATAGATCAAAGTTTTTATAAGACAAAGTATTAGTCATCCCACCAGTAAAATCAGGATTTGGTGAACCAACAACTTGTTTTTGGGCTGAGCCATAATTATTGGTCGTAGCGTCACTGGTTTCATCAATATAATAAAGTGCATCTCCATTGTCTGGATCAACTCCGGCATATTTGGTCATTACAAAAACGCCCATTGGTTCGCCTTCTCTTACTCGGTTAACGCCAACAATAATGTCAGGTCCATTGATATTTACAATTTCGTTATTATTAAAACCAATATTAAAGTCGGTTGACCATTTGATCACACCGGTTAAATTATTAGAATGTAGTGCAACTTCAAATCCTCTATTATTTAGTTCTCCAATATTTTCAGTTACGGAGGTGAAACCTGAGGTTCCTGGAAGGGTTCTGTTTAATAATAAGTTTGATGTTTTTTTGATGTAATAATCAATTTCACCGGTTACACGGTTGTCAAATAACCCGAAATCAATACCAATGTCCATTTGTGTGGTTGTTTCCCAAGCCAAATCAGGGCTCTCTAATTGAGTTGGTCTGATACCGGGGGTGCCAGCATAATTAACTCCTTGATATAAACCTAAGTGGTCGAAATCACCAATGCCAGAGTTTCCTGTAACCCCAATACTTGTTCTTAGTTTTAAGAAACTAATGGTGGATTGATCCATAAGGAAATCTTCGTTAGAAATAATCCATCCCATTGAAGCTGCTGGGAAGAAACCATATCTGGCATTCTTACCGAAACGAGAAGAACCGTCAACTCTACCACTAAGTGCCACTAAATATTTATCACTTAATTTATAATTTGCTCGGAGGAAATAGGATAAGTAACTATAAGCAGTTTTAGTTGTTGAAAAACTAGTTACTTCAGTAGCACTGGCCAATGTTTGGAAATCATCACTTGGGAATCCAATTGCGTAGATGTATTGAACATCGGTATTGGATTTTTGAAATGACATACCGGCTGTAGCAGAAATTTCATGCTTTTCATTAATGGTTTTTGCGTATGAAAAGTAGTTATTGGTATTATAATTTGCGACCCTAACAGTTCTGGCTTCACCTTCACCTGCTGGTCCGGAACCAATAGTAAGCCTTCCGTAGAAGTTATTTTCTCTTTGCTCCAGAACATCTAATCCAAATTCAGAACGGAATGAAAGTTCAGGTGTAATTTGATAGGCAGCATAAGCATTAGAGAAATTTCTGAAAACAACGGTGTTTTCATGCGAATCTCTGGCTGAAATTAATCCATTATAATAGATTGTTCTTGTGAATAATTCTCCATTCTCATCATAAGCTGGTTGCATTGGTGATAGGGCTACTAATTGAAGCGGAGTAGCAAATGCATTGTCGTTAGCAACTCTGTTTGTTTCAGATCTGACAGTATTTGTAGTAATGCCAAATTTTAGTTTGTCAGAAGCTTGATGGTCAATGCTAACTCTTCCACTAATTTTGTTATAATCATTCTTTAATAAAATACCAGTTTGGTCATCATAGGTAAAACCTGCATAAAATGTAGTTTTTTCATTACCGCCACTTGTGGAAAAATTTAATCTTTGTGATCCGGCGTTCTGAAAAGCAAGACTTTGCCAATCAGTATCATGTCCACCATCCCATCCTTTAACGTAACGGTTGAATAATCCGGGAACATCTAACCAATCCCATAATAATCCAGTATTAGGATCATAATCAGGGGAACGGTGAATAGCCTCAGTAAATAAATCAAGATATTCTTCAGCGTTTAACCATTCCCTTAATCTTGATGGCTCGCTAAACCCAACTGAATAATCGAGGCTGAAATTGGTTTTTCCTGATTTTCCTGTCTTTGTGGTAATTAATACAACCCCATTTGAGGCTCTTGAACCATAGATTGCTGCTGCAGAAGCATCCTTTAAAATTTGAATTGATTCTATGTCGGCAAAGTTAATGTCTGCCAATGGGCTTGTTGGTTGATTATTACCAACACCTTGGCTGGTTGCAGTAATTGGCATTCCATCAACGACATATAATGGCTGATTGTCAGCAGAAACAGAAGATGACCCCCTAATTCTCATTTTAATTGATTCACCAAGTTTACCACTTGATTTCTCAATAAAAACGCCAGAAGTTTTACCCTGAATTGCTTCTTCAAAGCTAGGTACTGGAATATTTTTCAACTCTTCTGTATTTACTTTTACAATGGAACCTGTTAAATCACGTTTAATTTGAGTTCCGTATCCTACAACAACAACCTCATCCAGACTGGCCATTGATGGATTCAACACTACATTTATGACAGATTGATTTCCAATTTCAATCTCTTGTGCTGTCATCCCAATGAAGGAAAAAATAAGTGTAGTTGCATTTTGTGGAACACTTAAACTGAATTGTCCTTGAACATCAGTCGTTGTTCCAATGGTAGGCATCCCTTTAACAATAATATTTGCTCCGGGTATACCTAAGTTATCCTCGGATGAGGTAACTTTTCCTGAAATTACCCGATTTTGCGCATACAAGGATTGTGAACCTACGAATGCAAAAAATGCAAGTAAAAAGAAGATTTTTTTCATGGGTTGATTTTTAAGTTAGTAATAATTTAATAGATAATATATTGATGTTTGTTGATGATTATTGATATTTCGAAGATGTTTTTGTAAGGCAAATTTATTAAATAAAAAGTAAATTGCAACTACTTTTTCAATTAAGAACCTCATGTAGCCATTAATATAATGGTATTTCATTATAATTCAGTATTTATAATTAAATAATCCATAAGTAATAATTACTGACCAAAATTGGTTTTACATAACCAAGTAGATTAAATTGATAGGGGAGTAAAATAAAACTATGCACAGAACTATAACAGTATTATTATTTATTGTGAAAGAGTGCCAGATTGAATTGCTCGTTTAGTATTTCAGTATTTAGATATTGTTCGTTGAAACAATCCGCTTCTCGTTTTTATATACAGGTATAAGCTCAACATTATGTTTTCTGAGTTCGAATTTTGCTTTTTCAAGATCTTCGGTAAACCCAAGAAGAAATCCACCTCCACCTGATCCACATAATTTTAAGTAATATGCGGAAGTATCCAAACCAATATTCCATATTTCCTTAAAAGTATCGGGGATCATTGGTTCCATGTTTTTAAGTAAAAACTTTGATAAGCCCCGAAGATTTTTGAAAAATTCTTTTGTTTCCCCTTTAATAAGCGATTTGATGCAATTATTATTAAACGGGATCATCTCATCTCTTATCGATTTATAAAAACTATGCTGTTTACATTGCTCGAAAAACAGTTTCACAAGCGGTTCTGTCATGCCAGCCTGACCTGTGTTTATCAGAAAAATTGCCCCCTTTTCATTATATTTATTTCGAGGAATTCCTACGGTGGAAAGATTAGCTTTTCCATGAATGATGATTGGGTGCTTTAAGTAACAATTTAATGGATCAATACCCGAGCTAACTCCGTGAAAATAGGATTCTAATTGTGCCAATATTTTTTTTAAGTTTAAAATTTCTTTTTTTGATATGTGACGACTATTTGGGATTTTGTTCTGTCCGTATTCGTTGTACAAGGCCGCGCATAAGGCCCCGGAACTGCCTATCCCAAATCCTTGTGGTATGCTCGATTCAAAATATAATCCTTTGCCGATGTCTTTTTTAAATGATGCTAAATCAAATTCAAAGATTAATTCTCGGGCATCCATTAAATTTTGAAGATATAAACTGTATTTTTTTAATTGACGGTTCGATTCATAAGCAAACTCAAGATCGGTATATTTATCCTCGTTGATAAAACTTAGTTCGCCTTTAAAATGAGCATATGGGATAGTCAATCCCATTGAATCGCAAATCACACTGTATTCGCCAAATAGCATTATTTTGGCGTAAAAAACTTCTCTCTTATCGTTCATAATATGCTTTATTCAGTTCCTTCGGGCCTTTGCCCATTTCATCAACTATCCAATTATCCGACTCACAATATACTAATAATTCTGACTTGATAAATTTGGTTATTTCTTCTTTATTTGATTTAGGATATAATAGGTGGATATTTGGCCCTGCATCTAAAGTGAAGCATAATTCAAACCCGCTCTCATTTCTGAAATGCCTGATTTTTTCAATAATTTTCAAGCTGTTTGCTTCAATCAGCATATAGGAAGGGTTTGATGTCATCATCAAAGCATGAAGGCTAAGAGCCTCTGTTTCGCAAATTCGAATAAAGGATTCAAAATCGCCAAGTTTTAATGCGTTAATTAATTGGGTGCTGTGTTGATTCGCCTGTTCAATTCGTGCTTCTTTATAGGGATGGAGGCTCATTAATTGATGTCCGGCGCTACTCGATATTTTTTTCTGTTTAGAACTCACAATCAGGATCGAATCCTGAAGATCATAAAAAACAGGATGAATCTCAGATAAAGAAATCGCATATTCGTCAGATGAAGATTGAATTGCACCTGTTTTTCCCCATAAAGAAAACCCTGCATAAACCGATCGACAAGCACTGCCGGAGGCTAGCCGTGAAAAGTAACTCGCCTTTTTTAAAAACTCATCTTTCGAAAGTTGTTTTTCTTTATGTTCAATGGAAAGAAGGCATAATACCACTGAGCTCATTGATGATGCCGATGATGCTATTCCGGTGGAATGTGGAAAAGTGTTTTTGCTTTTAATGCTGAGATGATATTGCGTGAGCAGTTTAAATTCGGATTTAATTTGAGTTAAATATTTTAAAATCTTATCTTCAAAAGCATGGTTTCTAATACCTTCAAAATAAAAATCTAATGATACTTCGTTAGAACTTTGTTTGGCTGTGTAAACTATTTCTGTTTCAGTAACAGCATTCGAAAGGCTAAAGCTTATAGATGGATTAATAGGAATTTGAATTCCTTTTTTACCCCAATATTTAACGATGGCAATATTTGATGGACTTTGCCATTTTACAGAATTTTCCGTTTTCGTTAAATGATCCATTTGCTATTTAATTATATCAGAATATTTAAAAATAGTGTTTAATCCCTTCTTTTGAAAATACGCTTTTATCCATGAAAAATCATTTTTGCTCGAAGCCATCATCATAAAATCTCCACCCCAGGCTCCCAACGATTTAATCTCTCCATCAAAATCTTTAAACCGTTCTTGTTTTATTGGTTTGAGTTTCAGAATCGAAGACATTATATTTTCGTGAGATTGAATACATCTGCTAAATTCATCTAAAGAACTTGTATGTGCCATGATTTCACCCATTTGTGATATTTCACTAATCATGTTGGATGAAGGTTTATCCAACTCTCTAAAATCTACAACACTTTTTGAAGTATTTTGTTTTCGGCCTGTATAAGCAAAGTATATATAATCTTTAAATATTGGATCAAACGCAGCTTTTTCAACGGAGATTTCATTTTCAGTTCGTTGGTAAAAAATAGGTTGATCAGCCGATGCACAAGCGATATCATATCCCGAACCTCCAAAGGTCAGGTTTAATAATTTGAAAGGATCGACTTTAGCCCAACCAGCAATATTATTCACAAGGGTAGAACTACTTCCCAGTCCCCATGTTTTATTAAAATCAAGATTTGTGCGAATCTTGAGATTTTGTTCTTCTTTCAGGAAATCAGGATTTAATTTTTTGGCTTGTAGAAGGCAATTGAGCAATTGATTGGCAATCTTCAAATCTGATCTTTTTTGTATGGAAAAGTCATCGACGCATACTTCCATTTCAAACCATAATTTGTTGTTTTCAAAACTATTCCATCTAATAGTTTTTTGCTCACTTATTGGAAAATGTTCAACCATCAAATCTTGGCCTAATTTTAATGGAAGAGCCAATGCCTTTGCCCCATAAAGAACAAGGTACTCGCCACTCAGGAGTAGTTTTCCATTCGAATAGAAATATTCTTGTTGCACGGGTTCGATAGATGTAATTATTGTCGAAGGCTTGCCAGAAAGTCACTCACTTTTTTAACGGATACCTTTTCTTCCTTAAAAAATTCTCTTGCTTCTGATTTTTCCACCTCCGTGGCATGATATTGATTCAGGATATTGAACAAATGCATTTTCATATGGCCCTGCTGAATGCCTTTTGTAACCAAAGATTTGATGGCACCGAAATTATTCGCCAGTCCTGCAGATGCCATAATCATCATTAAATCTTCGGCATTTGGATTTCCCAATAATTGTAATGAGCGCTTTGCAAGCGGATGCAATGTTGTTAAACCGCCAATTGTGCCAAGTGCTAAAGGAATTGTCAGCGAGTATTTGAAATGATTATTGTCAATTATAATATCAGTAAGACTTTTGTACTTTCCGGATCGGGCAGCAAAAGTATGTCCGCACGCTTCAATTGCCCGAAAATCGTTTCCTGTTGCTAAAGCTACGGCATCAATTCCGTTAAAAATACCTTTGTTATGAGTGGTTGCGCGATGAGTGTCGATATGTGCAATTTTAACTGCTGTTTCGAATTTCTGCGCAAATACCTCGGGTAACATGTCTATATCAGCATTTTTCAGTCTTTTGACTTCACATTCAACCGTAGTTTCAACCAAACAATTGGGGGTATAGTTTGAAAGGATCGAAATGATGATATTGCATTCTTTCTCCTCCGGACTAAAGTCAGGATTATTAGAAATGTAATTTTTTAAGATCTGCGCAAATTCTTCGAGGCACGAATTGATAAAATTAGCACCCATTGAATTTTTAGTTTCGAATGTTGCTTTTAACTGATAATAATTTTTTAGTTCAGGAGTCAGATCAATTATTGCAATATTTGTGATTCCACCGCCTCTTTCATCCATGCGGGAAGTAATGTGTTTGGTTCCCTGAATTAGTTCTTCCTTTAATGAAGGTAAATGTTTGTTTAATTTTTCAATGTTCCCATTCCATAAAAAATGAACTTGTCCAATTTTCTCAGTTGCAATTATTTTTGATTTAAAGCCTCCTCTTTCTGCCCAAAACTTTGCACTACTTGATGCAGCTGCAATTACCGAACTTTCTTCAATCACCATAGGTACCATATAATTTTTAGCATTAATCATCATATTGGGTACGATTCCAAATGGTATGTAGAAATTAGAAATGGTATTTTCACTAAACTCATCAAAAAGTTTTTGTGTTTTTTTGTCGGGATGCCAAAAAGTCTTAAGCTCATTTATTGCCAGATTTGAATCCGGGAAATAACTGGCCACCAATTCCAATTTTTCATCTTTTGTAAGCTTCGAAAATCCTTTGATTGTATTGTTAAGATACATAGATTGATTTTTGTCTTTATGCTAATTTAATATATATGCTTATTTTCGGATGCAAAGATAATTGTTTTATTATAATGATGGAACGTTTCTAAATAAGGTTTTTCGATTGTTCAATGCCAGTCTTATTTTCGAAGGCTTATGGTTAATAGCATTCTAATATCATTTGTATTAAATTTTACTAGTCTTTATTTTCTGGAGATACATAAAAAAGCCGCCCAAAAACTGAACGGCTTTTTGCTATCTTATTTTGGGGTTTGTTAGTACATTCCACCCATACCGCCTGGCATTCCGCCACCCATTGGCATAGCAGGTGCAGCGTTTTCATCTTTATGTTCAACCAAAACACATTCGGTTGTAAGTAACATTCCGGCAATAGATGCTGCGTTTTCAAGAGCAATACGTGCTACTTTAGTAGGGTCGATAACACCTGCTTCATACAAGTTTTCGTAAACATCAGTTCTTGCATTGAAACCAAAATCACCTTTTCCTTCCGAAACTTTTTGTACAACAACAGATCCTTCCATTCCTGCATTTTCAACAATTTGGCGAAGTGGCTCTTCCAGGGCTCTCATTATAATTGCAATACCTGTTTCTTCGTCGTCGTTAGCACCTTTTAAGTTTCTGATCGATTCGATTGCTCGTAAGTAAGCAACACCCCCACCTGGAATAATTCCTTCTTCAATAGCCGCTCTGGTTGCATTCAATGCATCGTCGAAACGATCTTTTTTCTCTTTCATTTCAACTTCACTTGCAGCACCAACATAAATAACTGCAACACCACCGGCAAGTTTTGCCAATCTTTCCTGAAGTTTTTCTTTGTCGTAATCGGAAGTTGTTGTTTCGATTTGAGCTTTGATTTGATTTACCCGTCCATCGATATTGATTTTTTCACCTTTACCGTTAACGATGGTAGTGTTGTCTTTATCAATTGAAACTTTGTCGGCTTCTCCTAGGAATGAAAGATCTGCATCTTCCAATTTATAACCTTTTTCTTCTGAGATAACGGTTCCTCCTGTTAGAACGGCAATGTCTTCCAACATTTCTTTTCTGCGGTCACCAAAACCTGGAGCCTTAACAGCTGCAACTTTCAATGAGCCTCTGATTTTATTTACAACCAATGTAGCCAAAGCTTCTCCGTCGATATCTTCGGCAATGATAATAAGTGCACGACCGGTTTGAACTGATTTCTCAAGAATCGGAAGCAAATCTTTCATTACACTGATTTTTTTATCATAAATCAAAATGTAAGGATCTTCGAAAACAGCTTCCATTTTTTCTGTATTGGTTACAAAGTAAGGAGAGATATATCCTCGATCAAATTGCATACCTTCAACAACATCAACATAGGTCTCAATTCCTTTTGCTTCTTCAATGGTAATAACACCTTCTTTTTTTACTTTGCTCATCGCCTCAGCAATTAGTTTGCCAATGGAACCATCGTTATTAGCCGATATAGATGCAACTTGTTCAATTTTTTCAGTACTGTCGCCAATTTGTTTGGTTTGTTGTTTAAGAGATTTTACAACCTCAATAACAGCCTTATCAATACCACGTTTCAAATCCATTGGATTTGCGCCGGCAGTAACATTTTTCAAGCCTTTGGCAACAATGGCCTGGGCTAAAACAGTAGCGGTAGTTGTGCCGTCACCGGCTTGATCATTGGTTTTCGAAGCTACTTCTTTTACCATTTGGGCACCCATGTTTTCAACAGGGTCCTTCATGTCAATTTCCTTTGCAACAGTAACACCATCTTTTGTAATAACGGGTGAACCGTATGATTTTTGGATGATAACGTTACGGCCTTTAGGTCCTAAAGTAACCTTAACTGCATTTGCAAGTGCGTCAACACCTCTTTTTAACCCATCTCTTGCGGGTAGGTCATATAAAATATCTTTTGCCATTTTTACTGATTTTTAAAATTAATAATTAAACGATAGCAACGATGTCGGATTCGCGCATAATCAAATAGTCTTTTCCTTCAACCACTATTTCTGTTCCACTGTATTTTCCATAAAGTACATTGTCACCTACTTTAACGGTCATTGGTTCATCTTTTTTACCTGGGCCAACGGCCAGTACGATACCTTTTTGAGGCTTTTCTTTTGCTGTGTTGGGGATGATGATACCACCCGCTGTTTTTACTTCAGCAGCAGCAGGCTCGATGATAACTCTATCTGCCAGAGGTTTAATGTTTAATTTTCCCATTTTTTTTATTAGTTTATATGTTTGCAATATTATTTCAATACGTCCAAAGTCATTTGCATATTCTGTGCCAAGTCGATATTCAAAAAAAAATGTCAGATTTTTATGACAATCTGACATTTTCTTTAAGATAAGAATCTTTTATTTTTTCTCCTCTTCACGAGGTGGTGGAGCTTGATAATCTTGAACCGGCAAACTAGCTGGTTGTGTATTGTTAATCTGGTCCCTTAATTCCGTATCAACTAAGTTTTGTGTTTCAGTAGATCGTGGGATAACAAATATGGTGGATAAGCTCAGAAATAATAATACAATGGCCAGTGTCCAGGTGGACTTTTCTAGAAAGTCAGCTGTTTTGCGTACGCCCATGTATTGATTTGATCCTGCAAAGTTTGAAGCAAGACCTCCTCCTTTTGAGTTTTGAACAAGAACTACCAAGATCAATAAGATGCAGGTGATCAGAATTAGAACCGATACTAGAATATATGTGCCCATTGTTTTTTATTTTTCAGGTTATTGAATTTCTTTTTCTATTTTTTCAATTTGGGCTGCAAAGTAACTGCTTTTTTCCGGATATTTCAAGCTTAATTTGCGATAAATTTTAGTTGCCTTCACTTTATAGCCTTGATCGTAATAAATTTTGGCGAGTGTTTCGCTTACAATATTTTCCTGGTCGACAATACTTTGTTGTGCTAATTCAAGAGGATTGTAGAATGCAGATTGATGACGGGTTATGCTTGGAGAGGTATAAATGAACTGATTGATGAGTTCATCCCGGCTTTTTGATTTGTTCTCATCTTTTAATCTTTCTATTTCTATTGTTGGTTTTGTTTCAGTTTGAATTATAGGTTTGCCCTTAGCTTCTTCTTTTGCACGTTCAATTTCGGCTAACTTCTTTTCAATTCTGGCTTTCAATTCCTGAATCTTTATCGAATCCCGTTTTATTTTTTCGTCAAGTTCCTTATCGATAACGTCAGCTTGTACATCTTTAACTTTTTCAATAAACTCATCCGGAAATTCCACATTTTCAAGTTTATCGCTAAGTAGATCAATATGCATTTTAAGCATTTTGCGATCAGCTACTATTGCAGCATTTTTACCAAGTTGCGATTCGAATTGAATATTCCTCTCTTTGAAAAAATTTAAACTTAAAAGGGTTTCAATGGAAGCACAATAGGGATAATCCTTTGATAATTGCTGAAGTAAAACTGCAGATTCTGCATTAAGCCTGGATGGCTTGTTTAAATACTCAATAAATTGTTCTCTTTTCATCGTATGAAATGTTACCAATTTACAACAGTTGCGTTAAAAATGTCATCAACCAGAGCCTCAACAATAACATCAATTAATGCATCCTGAACATCCACAAAGTTTTCTGAACTTGGATAATCTTCATAACGGGTTATCTTGCTGCTTTTAAAATCTTTTGAAGGATCGTAAAAATTTACAAAGTTAACTTCAAGGGTGATAGTCAGACGGTTTAAAGCAGCTGTTTGGTCAGGTTGGATCGCCAGTGGTTCTGTTTTATATTCAGTTATGGTTCCTTCAATTTGCAAATCACCACCCGATTCAGTTATGTTTAATTGCGTTTGAGATGAAAAACGGTTTTTTAATTTGTCTGTTAAGATCTGGCCTAAAGATGGTTCTACAAGGGTCGCTTTGTTTTCAAAATAAGCAATGTTGATGGTTTTTGCTTCCGCAGGAATTGATGCCCCGCTGAATGAATATATTCCGCAACTCCCTAAAGATAAGACAATAAAAGCTAGAAGCAAAAGTGTTATGTTTTTGTTTAGCATCGGTCTATTTTATATTATATTCTTTGATTTTTCGGTAAAGTGTACGTTCAGATATCCCCAATTCATCGGCTGCATTTTTTCTTTTTCCTTTGTGCTTTTCAAGGGCTTGCCTGATCATTTCAATTTCCCTTTTTTGAAGCGATAAGGATTCTTCGACTAACTCTGAATGCTGAATGGGTTCATTTATATTTTCATCTACCCTTTGTTGAATTTCAATTTTATTCAATTCAAACGAATCATTGTCATCCTGATATAATTTTTTAATGAGCTTGGCATTATTTTCAGCACTGCTAATTTCTCCATTTTCAACAATGTCGAGTACTATTTTTTTCAAGTCATTGATGTCTTTTTTCATATCAAAAAGCACCTTATACAAAATATCACGTTCCGAAAAATCTTCCTTTTCCTTGCTTGTTTTGTAAAGAACCGGCAAATCACTTCCAACACCGTGTGGTAAATATTTTTGGAGGATTGTAGCATTGATAAAATGTTCTTTCTCAATGATTGAGATCTGTTCTGCGGTATTTTTTAATTGGCGAATATTTCCATTCCAGCGGTAATTGGTCAGAATCGTAACTGCCTCCTCATCCAATTGCAAAGCAGGCATTCTGTATTTTTCGGCAAAGTCGGCCGCAAATTTCCTGAATAATAGAAAAATATCATCTTTACGATCACGTAAAGGCGGAACGAAAATCGGAACTGTGTTCAGTCGGTAAAATAAATCCTGACGGAATTTTCCTTCGTTGATGGCCCTCGGAACATCAACATTTGTGGCCGCAACAACCCGTACATTGGTTTTAATCACTTTTGAAGAACCGACTTTCATAAATTCGCCCGTTTCCAAAACGCGTAGAAGCCGAACTTGAGTCGAAAGCGGAAGTTCAGCGACTTCATCCAAAAAAATGGTGCCACCGTTAACTACTTCAAAATATCCTTTGCGCGATTCGTGTGCACCCGTAAATGAACCTTTTTCATGTCCAAATAATTCTGAGTCGATGGTGCCTTCAGGAATAGCACCGCAGTTTACGGCAATGTAAGGACCATGTTTACGTGAACTTAATTGATGGATGATTTGAGGAAAAACTTCTTTCCCTGTGCCACTTTCACCCGTAATAAAAACAGTGATATCAGTAGGAGCAACCTGTCGGGCCACATCAATTGCCCTGTCTAAAAGAGGAGAAACCCCTATGATCCCGAATCGTTGTTTTAGTGCTTGAATCTCCATTTATTAAAAAATTTCTTTCGATGAACGCTCATAATGATTGAACACCGCGATATGCAAAGTTAGGGAAAAAACATTCCCTAATCAAAAACATGCTTTAACTTAACGGTTTAGCCCTTTAATTTATTTTCGGATGCTTGCATTCAATTGTTGCTCGAATGCAAGCATTAGTTTATTCATGACTTTGTCAACTACCTTATCGGTCAATGTTTGATATTCATCGCGTAAAGTAAAACTCAGGGCATATGATTTTTTACCTTTTTCAATTTTATCGCCTTCATAAATATCGAATAGTGAAACAGATTTTAGAAGTTTCCGTTCTGTTTTAAAAGCAAGGTCCTTAAGCGATTCGAATGTAACTTCTTTATGAAGCATGAGTGCCAAATCACGACGAACTTCCTGGAATTTTGGAATTTCGCAGAATTGAATCTTGGATTTGCGGACAGCTTTTGAAAGTTGATCCCAGCTGAAATCAGCATAAAACACCTTTTGCTTAATGTCAAATTGTTTCAATATTTTTTTCGATAAGGAACCGAAGGTAACCATCTCTTTATTGTTTAGTTGAATGGTTTGTCCATATTCAAAAAGTGCATCGATATTTTCATTAACCTGAATGTTGGAAAGATTAACATCCAAGCGTTTCAGAATTTGATGAACGAAGAATTTTAAAGAATAAAAATCAACTTGACGTGATTCTTGCAGCCAATTTTCGGGAGCTACTTTGCCACTTACAAAAACTGCCAGATGTTTTGATTCATGAAATTTATCAAGCGCATTTGCCGAATTGATTTCAGCATTTGATTTTGAATAAATTTGTCCGAATTCATAAAACTTAATATCCGGATTTTTACGGTTCTGATTATATTCAATCGATTCAAGACCACCGAAAAGGAGGCTCTGACGCAATACATCTAAATCACCGCTTACCGGATTTAAAACTTTTACGTTCTCTTCGGCTTTGTATACTTCCTGTTTTTTAAAATATTTTGAATTGATCAAGGAATTATTCATGATTTCAAAAAACCCGTTATCCGACAAAAAGGCCGAAATTTGATTCTGTAAAAGTTCTTTACGGTCTTGCTCGTCGCTGTAAGAAAGTGAAGAATTGAGACTCTCGGAATATTCAATATTATTATACCCGTAAATTCTTAAAATTTCTTCAATGACATCTGCTTCACGGGTAACATCCACTTTGTAAGTCGGGATGAGCAAATTCAATCCAAGCTCGGTTTCATCAATAATTTCGATACCCAGATTCACTAAAATGCGTTTAATCACCGATCGGTCGATACATTTACCAATGAGTCGATCAACATTTGCATATTTGATTTCAACCGTCCATTTTTGGATGGGGGAAGGATATATATCAACAACATTACTAGTGATCTGTCCCTCAGCCAATTCTTTAAATAACAGACAGGCCCTTTTTAATGCATATTCTGTCATATTTGGATCAGTTCCGCGCTCAAAACGAAATGAAGCATCGGTTTGCAATCCATGAAATTTTGAAGTTTTCCGAATGGTTGCCGGATCAAAATAAGCACTTTCAAGAAACAGATTGCTTGTTGTGGCAGTAATTCCGGAACCCAATCCTCCGTAAACTCCGGCCATACACATGCCTTCGGTCGCATTGCAAATCATCAAATCGTTTTGATTTAAGGATCGTTTCTGCTCGTCAAGGGTAATAAATTTTGTGCCTTCTTTCAGTTTTTTAACGATCACTTTATTGCCTTGAATAGCTTCTGAATTAAAAGCATGAAGTGGTTGGCCCGTTTCAAACAATATAAAATTGGTGATATCAACCACATTATTTATGGGTTTCAGCCCGAGTGTTTTTAAAAGGTTTTGCATCCATGCCGGAGAAGGTTTTACTTTTAATCCGCTTACTGTAATGCCTGTATATCTGGGACAAGCCTGAGTATCTTCAACAACAATTTCGATTTTTCGGGTCTCGTTATCAACTTTAAAATCGGCAATCGATGGTATTTTAAGTTTATAATTATGATCGGGGTAATTATTATTTAATACCGCAACCAAATCCCTTGCAACGCCAATATGCGAAGTGGCATCGGCTCGATTGGGAGTAAGCCCGATATCAAAAACATAATCTTCCTCAACTCCAAAATAATCTTTTGCAGGTGAACCAATTTTAGCATTTGGATCGAGAACCATGATTCCGGCATGTTCTGTTCCAAGCCCAAGTTCATCTTCGGCACAAATCATCCCTTCGGAAGTTTCACCCCGTATTTTTGATTTTTTGATTTCAAATGATTCGTTTCCCATGTAAATCATGGTGCCAACTGTGGCAACCGGTACTTTCTGACCTGCGGCAACATTCGGCGCTCCGCAAACGATGGATAAAAGTTCTTTGCCCCCGATATCAACAGTTGTGCAGGATAGTTTGTCAGCATTTGGGTGCTGGATCCTAGTTTTTACCTCACCAATCACAACCCCTTTTAATCCGCCTTTTACCGACTGGATTCGTTCGAAGCTTTCAACCTCCAGACCGCAATCGGTAAGTAAAACGGATAATTGTTCAGGCTCAATATCAAAGTCGACGTAACGTTTAAGCCAGTTATAAGAAATCTTCATTGAAATTAATTTTGTTTAGGTCGGTAAAAGTAAGGAATTTCTCCTTTTTATGGATGAAATTATTTAATGAATCGGAAACCAGATCATTAACAAAAGAAACAGATGACATTTTTATTAAAATTAAGTTATTGGCAGTATGAATGGGGTGTCACCCTGCAGAACTTTAACTAATTAAGCCCCAGTTTGGTTTATTCTTAAACATTTGGATCAGTTGATTTTTTAAGGGTTTGTTCGATGGAGTTTCTAAATTAGGGTCCTTATCCAGAATTTCATTGGCAAGATTTCGGGCATATTTTAAGATTTTTTCATCTTTAATGAGGTCAGCAATTTTTAAATCCAACACACCGCTTTGCTGTGTTCCTTGTAAATCACCGGGGCCCCTCAGCCTCAGGTCGGCTTCGGCAATTTCAAATCCATCGCTTGAGTTTACCATGATTTCAAGCCTTTTTTTGCCCTCGGCAGTTAATTTATAACCCGACATCAAAATGCAATACGATTGGTCGGCACCTCTTCCAACCCTGCCCCTTAACTGGTGAAGCTGCGACAGGCCAAAACGTTCGGCATTTTCGATGACCATTACCGAGGCGTTGGGAATATCAATCCCTACTTCGATTACAGTTGTAGAAACCATGATCTGGGTTTCGCCTTTGATGAATCGCCGCATTTCGTATTCTTTTTGAGCAGGTTTCATTTTGCCATGCACAATACTGATGGCATACTCAGGGAGCGGAAAATCGCGGCTAATACTTTCGTACCCATCCATTAAATCTTTTAAATCAAGTTTTTCCGATTCGTTGATTAAGGGATAAACAATATAAACCTGATTGCCCTGTTTGATTTGTTTTTTCAAAAACCCAAATAGCTTCAACCTTCCCGAATCATATTGGTGGATGGTTTTGATGGCTTTTCGTCCGGGTGGAAGCTCATCAATGACGGAAAAATCAAGATCACCGTACAAAGTCATTCCTAAAGTTCGGGGTATAGGAGTGGCAGTCATCACTAAAATATGAGGCGGAACATTGTTTTTTCGCCAAAGTTTTGCGCGTTGCTCCACGCCAAAACGATGCTGCTCATCAATAATTACCAAGCCCAGATTATTAAATTTTACGGCATCTTCAATTAAAGCATGCGTACCAATGAGCACATTCAGTTCACCACTTTGCAATTGTTCATGAATTATTTTTCGTTCGGCAGTTTTTGTTGAACCCGTTAAAAGTGCAAGTTTGATGTTCAATTTGTTGATCATGGCTTGTATGCTCTTAGCATGCTGAGTTGCCAGAATTTCAGTAGGTGCCATAATACAGGCCTGAAATCCATTGTCGAGGGCAATTAGGATCGACATTAGAGCCACGAGAGTTTTTCCGCTGCCCACATCCCCTTGTAAAAGGCGGTTCATTTGTTTGCCCGAACCTAAATCGGTACGAATTTCTTTAATGACCCGCTTTTGAGCATTCGTCAGTTCAAAGGGCAGATTATTGGCATAAAAGTCATTTACGTATTTACCAACATTTGTAAATACATTGCCTTTAATTTTTTGTGTACGGTTAATTTTATGACGTAAAAGTTTTAGTTGAATAAAGAATAGTTCTTCAAATTTTAAACGACTTTGTGCTCGCGAAAGTAGCTGAGGGTTTTTGGGGAAATGGATGTTTAGTAAGGCTTCTTCATGCGAAATTAATTTCAGATTGTTGATGATTTCCTTTGTCAAAGTTTCGCGAAGAACACCCTCAGACCGGATAAGCAAATTCCTGGTAAGGTTTCCGATGGCTTTATTTCCTAATCCTTTGGCCTTAAGTTTTTCGGTTGAATTGTAATAAGGTTGCAAACTTTCACCCAATCCTTCGTCTTCTTTTTCAACAGGCTCAATTTCGGGATGGGCAATATTATATTTGTTATTGAACAAAGTAGGTTTCCCAAAAACGATATATTCATTATTTTCTTTGATACTTTCTTTAATCCATCGGATCGAACGGAACCAAACCAGCTCGATGGAACCGCTATTGTCGGAAAGAATCGCTGTTAAGCGTGCAGCCCGTTGTTGGCCAATTTGCTGGATATTGGAAATTTTTCCTTTAAGTTGAATGAGGGTATTTGTGTTTGAGATATCCCTGATTTTGTAAATTTTACTCTTATCGATATAACGAAACGGGTAAAAGTTTAATAGGTCGCCAAAGGTATTAATTGCCAGTTCCAGCCTCAAAGATTGGGCTCTTTGAGGGCCTACACCTTTCAGGTATTCAATTGGGGTATCAAGGAAACTATATGACATTCAAAGGAAACTTTACAAAACAAATTTATGAATTTAGCTATCAAAAAAAAACCCCTCTCAATGGAGGAGTTTTTTAGGTATGTTCTTAAAATTCCCAGAGCTGATGCTCGAAGGTAAACAATTCGTTTTTAATTCGCTCCGATTCGAACAGTGCATCAATGCCTTCGGCGTATTCCGAAATTCGGCGGTCGAAAACATTTGATTCTTTATAGATATAACTTGAAAACATCCGTTTCCAGAAAATTTCATCATAAGTTCTTTTTTCGGCATCGTTGAAGCGGTTGTACATTTGTGCTTTGGCCAAAATATTTCGGGCTTCGGGAAAATAAATCCAGAATAAAGGTTGAGGAATTTCTTTGCCGTCACGTTCTTCCATCATCACCGGACAAAGACCGATAACCCTAACCATCATTTGGGATCTTTGTTTGTCGAAATACCAATCTTCTTTAACTCTTAGTTGCATAACCTTGCTGGGATCAAATGTGGTGTAGATTGTAGTATCATATTCATCATAAGGAGGATAAGGTCGCGACAATACCATATTCACAGCACTGGTTTGACGGGCAACCACCTCATTATAAGTGATGGGAGCAAGAAACTCGTCCGTGGCAGAAATATCATAAGCCGTAATTTCACCTTCCTTAAGACCGTCGATTACAATTTGGAAAAAACTTCTCCAGTTTCCATGTGCCTCAACAGGAAAATAAAAAGGCTGATTCATCTTCTCTCGAAAATCAATCACCCTCCAAATTCTTTTTTGCCACATTACATCAGCCATGCGGATTGATGGCAGTGGCGTAGGTTTTACATCAATGATACCATCATCGGGAAATAAACCATCGACAGGTGTTTCATTTATTACTTGCGCATTGATTTGTAAAACAATGGTGAGTAAGAAACCTAAAACGAATAATGAAATAATATTTTTCATCTTAATTAATTGTTAAATTGATAGGATTTAAAGTTCTTTTTGATCCATCGGGTCCTGAAGCTTGAATGTTTTCAAAGAAAAACTTTTGTCCTCTTCTTGCGTTTCTGATCATTTCAATCATTTCTGCTGAGAACTGATTGCCCTGAGTTGTTTTTGGAACAAAGTCACCGTTTAACATGGTTACCATTGTAAACGAATTGACTATAAAATTTAAGTCAAATTCAAAATCATCCATTGAAGGAATGATGGCAGCCGCAGCTATCAAAGTATTTTTATCAATTGACCCTTCTTTCTGACGGGCAATTTTAGCAACCGGATCAGGTACTCTTTTTACTCTGAATTCGCTGCTTCCCATATTTAAACGGGTACCATTATAGTTTGCAGTTGCACTAATCACTGTTTTTGTAGTTCCTGTCTCTACTCTAACAACCCAACCAGGCCCATTTGGATTTCTATTCAATTTACCAGCTGAAATAGTTGGAATTATAAGCTCGTCGGCCATTCCCGGAACTGAAATTGAAACAGGATTGTCAACGCCAATATAAAATACATTCATCTTTATGGCAGCAACCGTTAATGAAGGAGGTCCAACAATGTATTCACTCTTGAAAGGATAATCAACTTTATCACCTTCGGGATTTACAATCCTGATAAGCCCGGCGTATTTATGAGTCCCTTCTGCACTGCTAGTAAAATTAAGTTTAACTACTCCATCTTTACCTCCAAGTTGATTGGCACGACTAATATTGCTTTCATTGATTTCATCGACACCTTGCAAAACATAAACTTCGGGGTTTTGTTTGGTATCGTAGGCAGCAACAAAAACTTCTGCTTCATATTGCTGACCTTTCAAAATGTAAGAATTTTTAGAAATAACTTTAGCTGTTATGTCATCAAATTTAAAATCCTCAGCAGTTACCGAAGAGAAAAGATAACTGGTAACATCAAATTCGGCATTTTGAACTTCCCCAATTAATTTGTTCAAGATGGTAACGTCTGCTGCCAGAATGGTATAATAAAAATTATGTTGTTCCCAGCTTTGCTCCATGCCATCTGCATCGTAATAGGGGCCCTTTGTTAATAATCCGATGCGGTCGCTATCTTCAGGTTCGTTCATTAATGCAAGGGTCTGTTTCCTGAATTCATCAATTCTTATTCTGAGCATACCGGAAGCACCTTTTGATCCATCTGCCGAATTCTTAAAAAAGAACCGTGTTGGTTCGGTATAACTATCCTTTGATTTTATCTCTTTCAGTGGAGTACTCTTAGCTTCTTCAACGGTTTTAATTTTGTTTTCAGATTGAATAATAAGGGCATATTTTAAACTGTCAATAAATTGGATCAATTCCTGACTATTTGCTCTCACCTCTTGGGCCTTATCCCAAAAAGGTTTTATTTTATTAGGATTAAGTTTGTATTGTTTATTAAACTCTGCATGAACATCTTCAATTTTATTTGAAAAATTTCCAATGGTCGATTCCATGCTCTCGTTAACAACGATGAAGGCATCTAACATCGACTTTGAAACATTCAGTGCCAACAGGGCTGTAAGCACCAAATACATCATCGCGATCATTTTCTGCCTCGGGGTTTCCTTATATGCTGCCATATCAGTTTATTGATATAAATTAATACTAGATAAACAATTGTTAACGTGAAGCATTAGGATTCATCGCTGATAACATGCCACCATATACACTATTTAATGCTGCCATCTTCTGATTAAGTTCATCCATGTTTTTCTTATATGCAATCATCCCATTGGCTGATTCATTCAGGTTAGCCAGGAACAGATTCATGGTTTCATGAAGTTTTGCAGAAGACTCAACTTGTTGGTTTGAGCTTTGCAATTGCATCTCGTAAAATTTATTTAAAGAAGACATGGTCTCTGAAATCTTTTTCAGTTGCTGGTTGTATAATGAACCTTCAATATCTGAAAAATCAAGTGCATCAGCAGATTTTGAAATAATTTCAGATGATCTTTTGTAATTATCTGCAAGTCCTTTAGCAGAATCATTGGCATCCCTGACTGTTTCTGAAAATCCTTTAACCGATGAGATATCGGCTTTTATCGATTCATTTGCTGCACTGTAGGATTTTGTCAATTCCGAAACCTGATAAGATGCTTGTTTCACATTAGCTGAAAATTCATCGTTTACCTGAACATCGCGACCTAATGAGTTGGCTGTTTTTTTATAAGTTTCAGATAAATCACTCATTGAAGAGGTTGCGGAACGCATCCGGTCAACATATTCATTGGTTGCAAATGAAGCGTTGGTTACATCTTTTAATTTTGAAGTATTATCGCTTAAATTACGCAACCCTGATGCAAGATTATCAATCAGTTGAGCATCGATATTGGCATCTTTTAAAAGATTGTCGAGTTGTTGGGTGTAGTTTTCCTTTTTCGTTCTTTTACCAATCCCATCTCCAATATAAAAAGCTTCTAATTCCGGATATACTAAACTCCAGTCAGGTTCAACATGTGGTGGTTCGAATGCAGATAAAAGGAAGATTAGGGCTTCAGTGCCAAGACCTACCAATAACATTTCATCTGCATAGGCATAATGATTAATTTTAAAAAGTGCACCTAAAATTACAACCGATGCACCTATTCCGTATGCTCGAGCTAGGAATTTTTTAAAATACCTGCCTCTAACCGCTATATAACCTTTTGTTCTTAAAGATTGATTAATAATTGCCATTTCTATCTGTATTTATGTTAAAATTAGTTATAAACATTTGATGCTTTTGCCGGATTATCTCCTTTATTACGACCTAAGTAAGGTTGAATACTTCTGAAACCTACATATGATTTAGCTGTATCTTGATATTCATAGGCCCGCGTTGTTACCCTTAAATAATAAGCGATATCTTTCCACGAGCCACCCCTGATTACTTTTCTTTTCATTGCAGGTGAATCATCCGGTTTCGCGTTATATGTATAATTCGGGTTCATGTCCCAGGAGAAGTTATATGATGCAGGATCATAGGCGCTGTTGGTCCATTCGGCTACATTCCCAGCCATATCATATAATCCCCAGTCATTGGCCGGATAATGGCCAACAATGATGGTTCTTAATCCTCCGTCGTCAATATAATTACCTCTGATAGGTTTGAAATTTGCAAGAAAACATCCTTTTTCATTCCGGGTATATGGTCCTCCCCATGGATAGGGGCTTAGCTCATTTCCTCCTCGTGCGGCCCATTCCCACTCTGCTTCTGTTGGCAATCGGAATTCGGCACCCACCGAAGCCCTTCTTTTGCCGGCACCACTATTATTATACAATTCGGTTCGCCACACACAAAATGCTTTTGCCTGAAGCCAATTTACTCCAACTACAGGATAATGATCATAGGCAGGATGCCAGAAATATCTTTCGGTTAGCGGGTCGTTAAATGAATAGGTGTAGTCATGGATCCATGCTAAAGTATCGGGATAAACATTGATAGATTCTCGTTTGACATAAACAGAACGGTCGCGAAGCCCTTGTGGCCGGTTGGCCAAACTGGCATCCAGATAATTGCCGGGTGTACTAAAATCTTTTTGGGCGGCAGCCTGCAAATCGACCCAATAATATTCGTAATTGAGTTTTCTTGAATCAATTTGTTTTTTTCTGAAATAACGTTCATGTTCTGGTAAATAAATATTCTCGATGGCATCACGAACCTCCTGATCACTGCTTTGCCATTCAATATCAGTGTCCCAATTTAAAAATGGAGGATCATATACTTCGCCTGTTTCAGGATCTTCTTCAATCAGATAATCTTCGGGCCTGATATCACCTAACATCCTTCTGGCAATTGAGTCACGTACCCAATTTACAAATTGTCGGTATTCATTATTTGTGATTTCAGTTTCATCCATAAAGAATGAAGAGATGGATACGGTTTTAGGTTCAATAACTTGACCATATGTGATATCCTCATCGCCGGCACCCATGGTATAGCTTCCTTGAGGGACGAATACCATTCCGTAAGGGTCGGGCTGATAGAAAGTTCCTGATTTTCTATTAACGCCAACTAATTCTCCATTCCCCTTGTCACTACAACTCACCAGAACAATAAGTGCCGCTATAAAAAGAAGTATTTTTTTCATATTTTATCTTTAGTATTTGATCTAAAACGAAAAATCCACATTAATATTTTAGTTAAAATAATAACTGTCTGTAAATTAATAATATTAATTATAAAAATCTTGTGTTTCGATATGCATCTCTTCTTTTGTCAACATCTATATCAAAACTATAACTTACCATAATCTCGTGACTCCCTAAAGGATTTATTGAAGACAAAGGTAAGTCATAAGCATAACCAATTCTAAAATTTTTATTTTGCATCCCCAATAAAATTGCAAAAGCATCAGCAGTCTGCATGTTGTAAGTAACGCCCCCCCAGAATTTATTATTGTATTGCAGCAAACTGCTAATTGATATTTGTGTAGAAGAAAAATTTGACTTTATCAATATTGAAGGGATAATTCGATACTCTGGTTTGTTTGGAATTTCAAACTCATACCCACCGGTTAAATATGCCGTTCGATCAAGTACAGGCTGCCCTGCGCCGGTTTCCGAGAACGAAGCACCTTTGGTTTCAAGTAAATTAATCATTGACAGTCCTAAATAATATTTGTTGGAAACTTTATAAAAAGCTCCTAGGCCTACATCTGCTAAAAGTGAGCTTATATTGTCACCGATTCCAGAAATAACCGGATCATTCTCATCAATAGCTATAAATTTGCCAAAATTAATATTTCGGTTAATTACCGATAACTGTCCACCAATCCCTAAAATACCCTGACTCAATTCAATCTTATAGGCATACTGTAGATTTACTGAAACATCTTTAAAAAACCCAAGTTTGTCTTCAGAGACACTGAGTCCCAATCCTCCTTTTAGTAACGCTGATGGGACATTTACCGCTACTAAATAGGTGACTGGAGCTATATGATTTCCTTCAGAATCATTCAAACCCATCCATTGTTGTCGGGTAAAAGCAGTGGCAAATATTGATTCGTTAATAGCTGCATAAGCAGGATTTATAAAAGGAAATGAAAACATATTCTGACTCAACATCGACGCCTGTTGCGCATTTGCCAAGCTCATTGTAAGTAAAAGAGTGATTGATATTATTATGCGGCTAATTGTAAGCATCTAGTCAAAAAAAGGTTTTGTAACGAACGAAAATAGTAATAATCCTAAATATAAATATTCAAACCAATGAATTGTATAAACTTTGTATTGTTAGTAATTAAGTGCTTTAACGGTTTCAAGGTTGATAGGTTACATCAAAAATAATGCTTGGTAATCTTAAAAATCCTCGATTTATTACTGATTGTTTCAAACGATCTATCAACATTAAAAGTATGATCAATAGGATCAATTATGCACTTTAATGTTCGGGTTCGAAATATTGTCTTGGATATCAGGGATTTTACGATGGAGACTCAGTATCAAAATTAATGAGTCGGGTAATTTCTTTTATTTAGATGGAATAAATTCTAACTAAAAAACTTTTACCTTTGTCGCCATTTTTCACCCATCAAAAAATATACATATGACTTTTATTATCAAGGAAAAACTGTTTTCGAAGCAGTGGTTGATTAATTATTTTTTAATCATCATAGGATCCTTTATCCTTGCTGCAGGTTTTGTTCTTTTCATTACTCCATATAAAATTGTTCCGGGTGGGGTTTATGGGATTTCAATTGTGTTGCACTATATGTTTGGTACACCAGTTGGTTTGGTGGCTTTACTTTTCGACATCCCATTAACCATAATTGGAATTAAAGTATTGGGCCCACGATTCGGTGTTAAAACAGTAGTTGGTTTTGTGCTAACAGCTGCATTTGTTGACGGCCTTACTTACTTGTATGGTTTTGAGCCGCTTGTTGAAGATGACGCACTTTTGTCTTCAATTTTTGGAGGAGTCGTTATCGGGTTCGGGCTTGGCTTAATTTTCAAAGCTAAGGCAACATCAGGAGGTTCGGATATTGTAGCAATGATTATTAGTAAATATACAAAGCTACCCCTTGGTCAATTACTGATTATGGTTGATTCGGCAATTGTTATTGTTGGGTTGATCATTTTTAAAGATTGGAAGATCCCCCTGTATTCATTGATCGTAATTTTTATTACAGGAAGAGTAGTGGATGTTGTGCTACAGGGAATAAGTTATGATAAAACGCTTCTTATCATTTCCGATAAATACGAATTGATACGCGATAAAATCATCAATGATTTAAATAGAGGTGGAACCTATATCAAAGGTGAAGGCATGTATAATAAACAGGAGAAAACCATCATCTATGTTGTTGTAAACAGAAGGGAACTGGCAATTTTACAGGACTTTATCCACGCTACTGATCCGGAAGCGTTTCTTACGGTAATAAACGCAAATGAGATTCTTGGAAAAGGGTTTAAATCACTTAGCGACAGACAAGATTTTTAAACTATAATCTGTGTTTTTTAAAACTTTTATTTAAAGAAAATAAATTCTTAAACGTTACTGAAATTCAATATTTCTACTTTTTGAAATTGTAAAATGATTAATATTGTTTGCGATTTGTTTTCTTCAGGTTTGCCGAATAATTAATTAAGTTGAGATGATGATTTATGTAAAGATTAAATATATAAGTTGTTTTTTTATTCTCTTATTGATCCTGAGCAATTGTGGGCAACAACAGACTAATAATAATCATAAACTGATAATTTTTCATGCGGGTAGTTTGTCTGTTCCCCTTAAAGAAGTGATCGAATTATTTAATAAAGAATACCCGGAGATAAGTATATTGACTGAAGCAGCCGGGAGTAGGGATTGTGCGCGCAAAATAACCGATTTAAAAAAGGAATGTGATGTAATGGCATCTGCCGATTATACAGTTATCGATCAATTATTAATTCCGGATCATGCAAGTTGGAACATTCATTTTGCCAGTAACGAGATGGTGATCGTTTATCATGATGAAGAGCAATCGTTTCGGAAAATTGATTCAACAAACTGGTTTAATATCTTATTGAATGATGAAATAAAATATGGTAGATCGGAACCAAATGCAGATCCATGCGGATATAGAACCGTATTAGTCGCAAAGTTAGCTGAAAAGTATTATAATATCCCGGGATTTGCTTCAAAGCTTATGGCCAAAGATCAGCAGTACATTCGTCCGAAGGAAACAGATTTACTCGCTCTTTTTGAAACAAATACGGTAGATTTTATCTTTATCTATCGTTCAATTGCGGAGCAACATGGTTTAAAATATTTGACACTTCCGGATGCAATTAATTTAAAATCTTCCAAATTTACTGAAGAATATTCATCTGTAACAGTCGACCTTTCCGGTAGAGAGCCCGGCAGTATTATTACCCAAATAGGTGAGCCAATGGTTTATGGAATAACAATTCCAACAAATGCACCTAATAAAAGTACTGCTATAAAATTTGTCGACTTCCTATTATCGGATAAAGGAATGGCAATTATGGAAAAAAATGGACAACCATCGATAGTTCCTTCATATAGTGATTCATTTCAAAACATCCCGGTATCATTAAAAAAATATGCCCTAAAGAAATGACTCACAGCAACTAATTTTCAATTTTGATATATGAAAAAAACTTATCTGATTACAGCTTTAATATTGTTAAACATTTTGGCCTTTGCTCAATTTAAAATGGAGGGTGAAATACGCCCAAGACTTGAATTCAGGGACGGCTATAAAAATCTGATGCCAATGGATGCAAATCCGGCTTTGTTAGTCAGTCAGAGAACAAGGTTAGGTGTCAGTTATCAAACAAAATTATACACTACCCAGATTACTTTTCAGGATGTGAGGATTTGGGGAGAGGAGCAAATAAATACAAATAAAGTCAATATTGGATTGCACGAAGCCTGGCTTGAGTTCAATGCAGCTTCATCAATAAAAATTAAAATCGGAAGGCAAGTCTTAAAATATGATAACGAGCGATTGATTGCATCAACAAACTGGCTTCAGGTTGGGGCAAAGCATGACGCAATGAAAGTATCGTACAAATCCACAAATTGGGATCTCGATTTGATAGGCGCTTTTAATCAATCCGGCGATATTTATTATCAATCACCTTACCTATTATTTAATAAGCAATATAAAAACCTTGGAATTTTATGGTTGAGTCGTAAAATGCAAAAGTTTACATTTTCGAATTTAACAATCGTTGAAGGACTGCGAAAGGATGATGTCGGCGTTCAAATTAATACACGACTAACAACAGGAATAATATCTAAGGCAAAACTTGAAAAAACGGATGTTGATGCACGTTTCTTTTATCAGACAGGGAAAAAACAAAATGGGAATAAAGTAAATGCATACCTGGCCAATTTGGATATTTATTATCATCTAAATAAAGAAAGCACTTTGATGGCAGGATTTGAATTGCAATCTGGAAACCGAAATCCAAAAATAATTGAAGGATCAGACAAAGGATTTGAGGTTTTATACGGAAGCAAGCATTCTTTTAACGGTTTGATGGATTATTTTGGCGGTTCAAATTCAATCAATGGAATGGGCTTGTTTGATATCTATCTTAAGTATATTGCTGTAATTAATAATAAACTTGAACTTAATTTTGATTATCACTATTTCAAAACACCAAAAAACTTTCAAAATGAAGGAGTAGATTACCATGGTTATTTAGGTTCGGAAATTGACCTAAGTTGTTCGATCAAGATTTCACCAGAAATTAATATTACAAATATTTTTGGGATGATGATTGCGACGAATTCATTGGCTGTTGCAAAAGGTAGTGATTTAGATGCCGTAAAAAATGGTTATTATTTTGTAACAATGCTTACCTTTAAACCAGTGTTTTTTAAAAACTAAATGAATGATCCGAACGGATTCTTTTAGCCTTGTTTTGAGTTTATTGGGAGCAATCATACTCCTGTTTATTATTGCGCCTTTGGCAGGTTTACTGCTTGATACTCCGCTTGCAAAAATATTTGAAACTACTCAGGACGAACAAGTTGTTAAAAGCATCTGGCTTACCTTGTCGGCTTCATTCGGAGGTACTTTGTTTTGTGCAATTTTTGCCATTCCGTTGGCTTATGTACTTGCCAGAAAGGAATTTACGGGAAAGCGATTAGTGTTAGGAATTATCGATTTACCTATCGTAATTCCTCACTCGGCGGCCGGGATCGCTGTATTAGGTTTTATTTCCAGAGATTCGGTATTTGGGCAAATGGCTTCAAGTGTTGGGTTAGACTTTGTAGGCCATCCTATTGGAATTTCAATGGCAATGGCATTTGTGAGCATTCCTTTTTTGATTAATGCAGCTCGTGACGGATTTGGCTCAATACCAATTCGGTTGGAACAGGCGGCAAAAAACTTAGGTGCCAATTCTGTACGTGTATTTTTCACAATCTCTTTACCGCTGGCATGGCGTTATATCTTGTCCGGATTTATCATGATGTTTGCCCGTGGACTGAGCGAATTTGGAGCAGTTGTAATAGTTGCTTATCATCCTATGATAACTCCTGTTTTGATTTATGAACGATACACCTCATTCGGATTAAAATATGCCAGACCAGTCGCAATATTATTTATTCTGGTTTGTTTGGTCTTTTTCATTGCGTTGAGGTTCTTAGTTCAAAACAGATCAAAGCAAAATCAAAAAAATACCTTGTTAAAAAATAATGCAAATTAAATGCTTGAATTAAGAAATATCTCACTTCTTTTCCCCGAATTTTCATTAAGGGATGTTAATTTGAATATCCACAAAGGTGAATATTATGTGATTCTGGGTTTGTCGGGAGCTGGGAAATCACTTCTACTTGAATGTATTGCCGGAATGCAACAACCAAATACTGGACAAGTATTTTTGGATGGAGAAGATATCACCCGCAAAAAAATTCAGGATAGAAATGTAGGATATGTTTTTCAGGATCATGCAGTTTTTCCGCATCTAAACGTATTTAATAATATTGCTTATTCTTTAAAGAAAAAATACCCTAAAGAAATCATTCATCAAAAAGTAAAAGAAGCAGCCGAACTTGTAAGTATTGGTCATTTGCTCGATAGGCAACCAAACACTTTGTCGGGAGGAGAGTCGCAAAGAGTGGCATTAGCCCGTACACTTATTCGTGACCCAAAATGCCTTCTGCTTGATGAACCATTCTCTTCTTTGGATGTGCAACTGAGGGATGATTTAAGGGCCTTATTACGTAAGCTAAATAGAATGGGGAGAACCATTATCCATGTAACACATGATTATGAAGAGGCTATTTCACTTGCTCAAAAAATTGCTGTATTTCAGGATGGCAAACTCATTCAACAAGGTGATCCATTTGAGGTATTTGCAAATCCGGTTTCTGAATTTGTAGCTCGCTTTAGGGGAATCAGGAATTTCTTTAAATCAAAAATGATCAGCCAAAACCAAACAATGATTAAAAATATGATTCTGGTGGATATTCCCATTCAGGAAAAAATTTCAGAAGGATTTATTATGTTTAACAGTACGGATGTGAAAATTAGCAAGGAAAAACCAACTGGTAAAATTTCAAATCTTTTTAAGGGTCAAATTATAGACATTATTCCAAATTTTAAAGGAAATGAAATAAGTATTGCTTCAGAAATTAACCTGACATCGTTTATTAATCATCCGGCATTTAAAATTCTTCAATTAAAAATTGGAGATGAGGTATGGGCCAGCATTAATCCGGAAAAAATTAAATTCCTTCCAATTATCTAAAAAGTTTTACGATATCATTTCCATTTGCGAAAATCAACAATGCAAATAGGATAACCATTCCAACTACCTGAGCGTATTCCATGAATTTATCACTAGGCTTTCTGCGGGCAATAATTTCATAAAGTAAAAACATTACGTGGCCACCATCAAGTGCAGGAATAGGTAATACATTCAGAATGGCTAACATAATTGAAAGAAATGCAGTGAGTCGCCAAAAATTTTCCCAATCCCAGGTACTTGGGAAAATGCTACCAATGGTAATAAACCCACCAACCGATTCATAAGCTTTAACTTCAGGTGAGAAAAGTAATTTTAATTGTTTCAAATAATCACTAATGCCATTATAAGCTTTTGCAATACCTGCCGGAACAGCACTAATGATATTGTATTTTTTTTCTGATAATGTAAAGTATTCAGAAAGTGGTTTGACATAAACCCCAATCTGTCCCGATTCAGGGAGATTTACTTCTAATGCCAGTGTATCAGCTTCTCGGATTACAGTAATATTAATAATTTGATTTTTGTATTTTTTGAGTTCATTCGCAAACTGATCGAAATAGGGAAAGCTTTGACCATTAATTCCTATAATCTTATCATCAATTTTTATTCCTGCTGCTTGTCCTGCAGAATTTTTGATGAATCCTCCTGCTTCATAAGGAAAGCGGACATAAAGGAAATCTGCTGTTTTTCGTTTAATCATTTTTCCAACAAATCCCTTTGGAATTTGAATATTCATAATTTCTCCATCGCGCTCAACTTGCACCGATTGGGCTTCATTGAGAATTAATGTTATGGGGATTTTTAGAAAATCCTCAACAGGTTCATTGTCGATAGAAAGAAACTTATCTCCATTTTGCAATCCCATTTCTATCGCGATCGAATCACAAACGATTCCATATTTGTTAGCTTCAGAAGTTGGGAGGTATTCTTCGCCCCAATAAGCAAGCATCACTACATAAATAGCAATTGCCAGTAATATGTTTACAGTTACCCCTCCTAACATAATAATAAGTCGTTGCCAGGCTGGTTTTGATCTGAACTCGAACGGCTGAGGTGGAAGTTTCATGGCTTCCTTATCCATCGATTCGTCGATCATTCCTGATATTTTAACATATCCACCCAACGGAAGCCAGCCCATGCCGTATTCAGTTTCACCTTTTCTAAACTTAAAAATCGAAAACCAAGGATTAAAAAAGAGATAAAATTTTTCAACCCTTGTTTTAAATATTTTTGCGGAGATAAAATGACCAAATTCATGAAAGATTACCAGAATTGATAAACTGAGTAATAATTGTAATATTTTTATTAGGATGTCCATTTAATGTTTTTTTAGATGCTTTTCACTAATTCTAATGTTGTTTTCCTTGCAATTTTGTCACTTTCTGCCAAATCGCTATATGAAGGATTTTTTATTAAATCTACTTTAGTCATGCATTTTTCAATGATATCGGGCATTTGTAAAAACCCAATTCTATCCTTCAGAAACAATGAAACCAAAATTTCATTCGAAGCATTGAGTATGCATGGCATATTCCCTCCCTGTTTTAATGCATCAAAAGCGAGTGCAAGATTACGAAAAATTTTTAAATCAGGCTGTTGAAATGTTAATTCAGACTGTATCATAAAATCGAGGCGAGGGAAATTTGAATGAAATCGTTCGGGATATGTTAGCGCATATTGTATAGGTAGTTTCATGTCGGGCAATCCCATTTGTGCTTTAATCGAGCCATCTTCGAATTGTACCATTGAATGGATAATTGATTGAGGGTGAATTACAACATCAATTTGTTCCGATTTCAAATCAAATAGCCATTTTGCCTCAATAACCTCAAGTCCTTTATTCATTAATGAGGCCGAATCAATGGTTATTTTACATCCCATTTCCCAATTAGGGTGCGAGAGTGCTTGTTCTTTTTTAACGTTTTTTAGGAATTGTACATCCTTACCTAAGAAAGGACCACCTGATGCTGTTAAATAAATTTTTTCGATCGGATTGCCATATTCGCCCACAAGACATTGGAATATGGCTGAATGTTCTGAATCAACCGGAATGATTCTGGATCTTGAATTTTTTAAAAGCGATTGTATAAGTTCTCCCCCAACTACCAAAGTTTCTTTGTTTGCCAGTGCAATATGTTTATTCGATTTAATAGCTTGTATTGTAGGCTTTAATCCGGCATAACCAACCAATGCAATTATAACCTGATCGATGGTATCCATCTCAACAACCTGCGACAATGCTTCTTCGCCTGCATAAACTTTAATAAATAAGGGGTCAAGAGCATTAAAAACTTCTTTGTAGAGCCTATCATTGGCGATAACTACCACATTGGGTTTGTATCTGATGGCTTGCTCAATCAGTAATTTGGCATTGTTTTGTGCGGTAATTACTTCAAGTGAAAAATTATCAGGATAAGCATCAATTACTTCAAGAGTTTGGGTTCCGATAGAACCGGTTGAACCTAAAACGGCAATTCTTTTCTTCATTCAATTATTCGTTAAAGGTCATATAGTCGAGCGGGTTGACCGGAGATCCGCTGCGCCAGAGTTCAAAATGCAGATGCGGGCCTGTCGACAACTCACCTGACTCACCAATAATGGCAATGGGATCACCTGCTTTAACAAAACTGCCTACTTTTTTGAGTAAAACAGAATTATGTTTATAAAAAGAGATGTAGTTATTTTGATGTTGTATTGCTAGAACGTAGCCTGTTTCAACGGTCCAGTTCGAAAATATAACAGTACCGTCAAGTGCAGCTTTAATGGTCTCATTTTCCTTTGCAACAATATCAATCCCAAAATGATTTTCAGATAGGGAGAAGAAAGTTGTCACAATCCCTTTTATGGGTGAGAAGAAAGTAAGATTTGCGGATCTGTTTTCGTCGTAAAGATTTTTATTGTCTTCAAGATAAATGTTATATTTTGTCTGATTTTCATATTCGAGTCTAAAAATTGAGTCTTCAGCCGATCGGCTAAGGGTAATCGAATCATAATTAAGATGAGTCATATTATCCGCATCATCAATCATTTCATCTATAATGGGATTGCCCTCAATGATGTTCTTTAAATTTATAAAATAAAGGTCTTTTTGTGCAAATGATCTCTCCAATGAGTCTGATTTATTTTGAAGATCATATACTTGTTGGTAAAGATCCAAATCAGTATATCCGGGAATGTATTCTCTCAGTGGGGTTAATGAAATTAAAAGGGTAGTTAGTAAAATTAATAGAATTGTTGTAGATCCTACTACAATGAAAACGTTAAGTCTTGTAAGTCGTATAGATAGTCTTTCTTCAAAGGTGATGTCATTCATGATCACCAAGCGGTATTTATCTCTTAAACGATAATACCATTTATTTTTTTTATTTTCCTCTCTAATCTGTGGCATAATACTTTCAAACTGACATGCCAAAGATACAAAATGTATTAAAGCTTCTCTTCAAATTGATAGTAGCTAATTGGAAAAAATAAAATATTTTTGTCAAATAAGAGTTATAATGCAAAAAGACCCTATTTTGAAATTATCACGCATCACTAATTTTTATCTTTTTTACTTTGGGATAGCCCTTTTGCTTTTCCTTCAATCTTGTTCTGTAAAAAAGAATAATTTGGGCAATAGGGTTTATCATAATATTACCGCTCATTACAATGCTTACTGGAATGGGAAAGAAAGTTATAAGGAAGGATTGAAGCAATTAAATTCTTCTCTGCGGAATAATTATTCTGAAATCTTACCCATTTTCAATTACGGAACCGATCAGGATGCAAAAGCACTGATCCCCTTTATGGAAAGAGCCATTCAGAAATCTTCCGTTGTTATTCAGCAGCATTCAATGCGATTTAAAAATAAGGAGTACAATCGTTGGGTTGATGATGCTTACCTGTTACTTGGCAAGTCTTATTTTTATTTGGGCGAATATGTGAGTGCACGCAGAACTTTTGAGTTCATAATCGATGGGTTCAAATCTACTCCAGCTGAGTACGAAGCGATGCTTTGGTTAGTGAGAACCTATAACAGAACTAGGCAATTTGAAAAGTCCGGGCCTTTATTAAAGCAATTTCAAGATTTAATTGATTACGAAAAAGTTCCTTTGAGTCAGCAGCGCGAATTTCCGATGATTTATGCTAACTTTTACCTTCTTCAGGAGAAATATACAGAATCAGTTGATTTGTTAAATGATGCCATTGAAATCAATAATGATAAACAACTAATAACCCGATTGAAGTTTATTTTGGCTCAGGTTTATCAAAATCAAGGAAATCTGGAAGCTGCTTCCGAATTATATTTGGAAGTTGTTCATCGTAATCCTACATACGAAATGGCTTTTAATGCAAGAATAAATATGGCTAAAAGTTATTATGCCGGAGCCGGTAATTCTGATGAAATCATACAATCTTTAGAAGTACTGTTGAAAGATTCAAAAAATGAAGAGTTTCGTGATCAAATTTATCATGTTTTAGCCGAAATAGCCTTAAAAGAAGGTGACCAATCTTCTGCTATCAATTATTTAATTCAGGCCGTTGCTTTAAGCTCAAATAATAATTTTCAGAAAGTTGCTTCAAGTATTGCATTGGCTGATTCATATTTTAATAAAGGGATTTATAAGAATGCAAAATTGTATTATGATACAGCCTTGCAGGTAATGCCAATTGGATATCCTGATCAACAGGCTTTGATCGAGAGAACCAGGGTACTGGTTTCTTTGGTAGCTCATTTGGAAACTATTCAGTTGCAAGATTCTTTGCAGAAAATATCACGTATGCCGGAGGAAGAGAGACTGACAGTCATTGATGCAATCATTTCAGAAATCGCTTCTAAAGAAAAGGTGGAGCAAACAGAGCAGCTTGAGCGAATGCAAGACTTATCGATAGCAAGGCAACAGCAGAATACATTCTCGCAAAATCAGGGCAGCGGGGCATGGTATTTTTATAATCCGTCTACTCTCAGTTATGGATTTACCGAGTTTATTAGCAAATGGGGGAGAAGGCCGCTAGAAGACAATTGGCGACTTAGTCAAAAGCAAGTTCAAAATATGGGTTTTTCTGAAAATGCGAGCCGGCTTGAAATTCGTGATGAAGAAGATTTGAAATTGCAAGAAAAAGCTATCTCTAAAAAGGACAGGAATTATTATTTAAAAGACATTCCTTTAAATGAAATTCAGTTACAAGAATCGAATAATAAAATAATAGAGGCTTTATATCAATCGGCCATGCTTTTTAAAGAAGGACTGAAAGATACTGCACGTGCAATCGTGCAATTTGAAGCATTAATTCAAAATTATCCTGATAATGAATATAAAATACAGGCACATTATTATCTTCATAAGTTGTATTTATCAAGAGAACTCAATAAATCAACCTATTACAAACAACAACTTTTAAGTCAGTTTCCAAATAGTGATTATGCCAAAGTGATCATCAATCCTGATTACTTTAAGCAATCATCGGCACTAAGAAGCGAAATCGAGACCTTGTATTTTGACGCTTATCAGGCTCATGAGAATGAACAATATTATGTAAGTATCAATTTGTGTGATAGGGCAATTGCGAGTTATAACGATTCCATATTAATTCCTAAGTTCGAATATATTCGAGCACTTTCAATGGGTCGAATAGAAGAAGTGGATTCGCTCTTAATTAATCTGAAAAGAATCATTGCTAAGTATCCAGATAGTGAAGTTGTTCCACTGGCTAAAAACTTAATTTTTTATTTAAATTCAACAAGTACTCAAACAGGCAGGGATTCAATAGCAATGATGCCTGTTGAAGAAGAAATTATAGGTAATTTTTATTTTCATCCTGATACAACACATCTTTACATTTTGATTATTAATACGGAACGCGTAAATTTGGAAGCAGTTAAACTGAGATTGTCGGACTTTAATTTAAAACTTGCGTTTTTAAAACCATTGACAATTGCAAATTTTATTGTAAGCGAAAACAATAATTGGCTGGCAGTTATGGGCCTTGGAAACAAACAGGAAGCACAGGATTATATCAATGAAATGAATAAAGACGCATATGTACTGTCAATATTTAACAAAGAGGAATACAGACATTTCGTAATTTCGGCAAATAATTATTGGATATTACTGCAGGATAAAAATATAGATGAATATTTAAAGTTTTATTATAAACATTATCAAACAACCAATTAGGCATGGCTAAGAATGGAATTGTTGAAGCTTCTCCATCCAGAAACGCAATAGGAAATGGAACCATTATTAAAGGAGATATCGAATCCAACGGCGATTTTCGTATAGATGGTGAATTAACAGGAACTATTAGGACCAAAGGAAAAGTTGTGATTGGATCGACCGGGAAAATTGAAGGTGAAGTATTTTGTCAGAATGCGGATGTGGAAGGTATTGTAAATGCAAATATGACGGTTACGGATTTACTAACCCTCAAAGCTACTGCCCGATTAAATGGCGATGTCTCTACAAGTAAATTAGCCATTGAGCCCGGTGCACAATTTTTAGGATCTTGTAAAATGGGTTCAAACATTAAGAGCGGAATGAAATATCCAGTTAATGAAACCAAATTATAGGAAAAAGGATCTTAATGAGAGCCTGAAACTTTACTCAAGATATTCCAGCATTGCAATACAAATGCTGCTGATTATCTTAATTGGGGTTTTTGGTGGCATGAAAATTGACCAATGGATAGCATGGAAATTTCCAGTTTTTACAACCATTCTATCAGTTAGTGCAGTAATTTTATCCATTTACATTGTTACTAAAGATTTATGGGGAAAAAGTAAATTCAAATCGAATTAAAACATGAAATTAGCGTTTAACATATTTATCAAAAAATTAGTCATATTCACCCTGATAATTGGTATAATATCTTTTACCGTGGGTTCTTTTGTTCAAAAACAGTTTATGACTCCATCTTTGCCTTATTTGCTCATTTTTTTCTTTGCGGTCACAGCTTTCACTTTTTACCTGGCATTAAAAGCTTTTACACAAAAAACTTCCCGATTTGCGAATTTTTTTATGATTTCAGTGTTTGCAAAGATGCTACTTTATGTTTCAATCATCATCATTTATGCTTTTATCAACATAAGTGATATCATCAGTTTTATCATCACCTTCTTTATTTTTTATATTCTCTTTACATCATTTGAAACCTTAGCAATCATCAAGGCTCAAAAGGCGAACCGATAAATGATAACTACAATTACACGCTCTAGATATATTTTATTAGTATTGATGATTTTACCATCGATCATTTTTGCTCAAGATTTGAATGAGAAACATGCTGATTCAAAACTTAATACTGATTACATTAAGGATTACAAGCATTTATTTACAACGCGTTTATACTTGTTAAGCGAAAGCGTTGGGTTTACTATTAAACCAAGTAATCTGGAAGTACCACTCCGATATGTTCCAAATAATGACATCAAAAATGGGCTGGCATTTTTTCATAAATGGTATGGTGTTGGACTTGCTTTCAATAATCCATTCGCGGGCAATGATGTTGCAATAAAGGGGAAAAGTAAAATCGTTGATCTGAGAGTAAATGCATATGGACGAGCAATTTCGGCCGAGCTTGCCTTGCAGGATTATCAAGGCTTTTTCTTAAAAAACATGCTTGAACAACCCATTGCCTGGAATCCTGAAAGTGCATATTTGCTTCGCCCTGATATGCATATATTTTCCACAAGTGCCATCATGTATTATGTCGTTAATCATAAAAAACATTCGTTCAGGGCGGCATATCTACAAAATGAGCGTCAGCATAAGAGTTCAGGTTCTATCATTGTAATGCCTTCATTCGTGTACTTGAAATTGCAATCCGATTCTACATTGATACCTGATTTTTATAATTCAACTTATTTGGTAAAAGATAATGAACACATTGAAGATGGAAAGTTTTTAACCTATGGGGTATCCCTTGGATATTCGTATACTTATGTATTCTTTAAATATTTTTATGTAAACCTTTCTTTAATCCCGGGTGTATTTGTGCAGAATTACGATTATGAATCAGGATTGGGATCAGATAAAGGGGCAAAGTTATCAGCCTTATGGCTTGGCAGGGTAGCATTTGGTTTTAATTCAGATTTTATATATTTGGGCATCGGAGGAGTTCATGGGTTTAATCCCAGTAAATTTAATATAGGTCAAACAAATTTTAATTACGATATGAACCAGATTAGAGTTTGGATTGGAACCCGCTTTTAATTTTTTCATTAAAAGTGAAAATGGACAAAAAAGTCAGCATTAATTCCTCCCTGAAAAAAATAACATTTACTTTTATAAAAAAATTATTATGATCTTCATCACCAGACGAGAACGATTTAATGCTGCTCATCGACTATTTAGGCAGGATTACACGGATGAGAAAAACCTTGAAGTCTTTGGAAAGTGTTCAAACCCCAATTGGCATGGACATAATTACGTACTGTATGTCACTGTCAAAGGTGAAGTAAATCAAGAAACGGGTTTTTTGATTAATTTGAAAGAATTGAGTAAAGTGATCAATAAATTTATAATTGATAACGTAGATCACAAAAACATTAATCTTGAAGTTGATTTTATGAAAGGCAAACTTGCATCAACTGAAAATTTGGCCATTTCAATTTGGGATGAATTGGATGTGCCTTTACAAAGATTAAATGCAAAGCTGCATTCAATAAAAATTTACGAATCTGAAAATAATATTGTTGAATATCTGGGGCCAACCAAATAAATTAAGCCTTGGTAAAATGATTAAAAAATATGGAAGACAACGAAGAAATATTAGGGTACGAAAAGGTGGAAAAACACGATCCAAAAGTTATTGAGGAATTAGCAACTTATTATAAGAGGATATTAAGTTTAATTGGTGAAAATCCTGATAGGGAAGGATTGCTGGATACTCCTGTAAGAGTTGCAAAAGCGATACAATTTCTAACACAAGGCTATGATCATGATCCTGTTGAAATATTAAGATCAGCTAAATTTAAAGAGGATTATCGGGAAATGGTTATCGTTAAGGACATAGAAATATATTCGCTTTGCGAACATCATATGATTCCGTTTATCGGAAAAGCGCATGTAGCATATATCCCTAATGGATATATTACCGGTTTAAGTAAAATTGCCCGGGTAGTCGAGGCATACGCAAGAAGACTGCAGGTACAGGAAAGGCTTACGACCCAAATTAAGAATGCCATTAATGATACTTTACATCCCTTGGGTGTGGCAGTTGTTATTGAGGCACGACATTTGTGTATGGCGATGAGAGGCGTTCAAAAGCAGAATTCTGTCACGACAACCTCTGATTTTATTGGCGCGTTTGAAAATGAAAAAACCCGCGCCGAATTTATTCACTTAATAGGATCTAAACTGCATTAGAGGAAAAAAATATTTTTTTGTTTATTATGTAACTGATAAAATTATGAACTTAGAAAATAATACTTACGAAACAGCAAATCAGACTTATAAAGTGGGTGCTGTCGCATCTACATTTATTGCAAATGTATTTTCATGGATGTTTTTGGCATTAGCCGTAACAGCCGTTACTTCTTACTTTTTTGCATCAAACACGAGCTTGATCGGTAGCATGATTAATATGGAAACGGGAAGGATGAATATGTTTGGGTGGATTGTCACTTTGTCACCTTTCGCTTTTGTCATGATTATTACTTTTGGATTGCAGCGACTTTCTTTTAGTACCTTGTCATTCCTTTTTATCGTATTTTCAATATTGATGGGAATGAGTTTGAGCTTTATTCTTTTGGTTTATACAGCAAGCTCGGTTTTCCTTACATTTATTGTAACCTCGGCAACTTTTGGAGTAATGGCTTTTCTGGGTTATACAACTAAAACTGATTTAACCAAATTCGGATCCTTGATGATGATGGGTTTATTTGGGATCATTATTGCCAGTATTGCTAATTTCTTTATGCATAGCAGCACACTCGATTACATGATTAGCTTTATTGGTGTATTGGTGTTTACAGGGCTTACAGCCTATGATGTGCAAAAATTAAAACGCATTGGAAATGGACAGGTTTATGGGGCATTATCCAAAAGCAAGCTTGTTATTTTAGGCGCATTAAATCTATATCTTGATTTTATTAATTTATTCCTATTTTTGCTTCGCTTTTTAGGTAACCGAAAATAAGGGTTAAGGAGAAGCATTAAAATTACTTATTATCTAATTAAATAGTATGAAAGCGTTTGTATTCCCCGGACAGGGAGCTCAGTTTGTTGGAATGGGAAAAGATTTGTATGATAAATCCGTGCTCGCCAAATCCCTTTTTGAAAAGGCCAACGACATATTAAAGTTTCGAATTACTGATTTAATGTTTAATGGCTCTGATGAGGATTTGAAACAGACAAAAGTAACTCAGCCCGCGATTTTTCTGCATTCGGTCATTCTGGCGACAACAATGGGTGAAGATTTTAAACCTGATATGGTTGCGGGTCATTCACTTGGAGAGTTCTCTGCATTGGTTGCAAACAAAACTTTATCATTTGAAGATGGATTAAAACTCGTGTATGCCAGGGCAATGGCTATGCAAAAAGCCTGTGAAGCTGAACCCTCTACAATGGCAGCCATCATTGGTCTGGAAGATGCAATTGTTGAAGAAATATTATCGAAAATTCATGAAGTGGTAGTTCCGGCTAATTATAATTGCCCGGGTCAACTTGTTATTTCCGGTTCTCATGAAGGTATCAATATAGCTTGTGAGCGATTGAAAGAAGCAGGTGCTAAAAGAGCAATCGTATTAAATGTAGGTGGGGCATTTCATTCTCCTTTAATGGAACCGGCCAGGGCAGAATTAGCTTCTGCTATAAACGGAACGAAATTTAATACAGGCATTTGTCCTATTTATCAAAATGTAACCGGACAATCAGTAGCTCAGCCAGAAATTATAAAAACGAATCTGATTTCTCAATTAACTGCGCCGGTTAGATGGACTCAGATTATGAAAAACATACTGGCAGATGGTGCGAAAACTATTGTAGAAGTTGGCCCCGGAACTGTATTACAGGGCCTCTTTAAAAAAATAGATAAGAATATTAATACATATAGCGCATAAGCTAAGAATTATAAAAAGTGCAAAGTGATTTGCACTTTTTTTTTGAACTGATTTTATATTTTATTAAGAATTATTTTCTTTTTCACGTAAGCTTTTCTTTATTTTTGCTGGGTGTTGAACTTGAAATGAAAAAAGTAATATTTAAGCTCAGAAAAAATATTTATCACCGTTTAACGGCGAGTTCGAGGTATCAGCTACATTCACCATTTCTTTACAAATTGGCAACGGAAATTTTTTCAGGCAAAACCAACTATAAGTCAGCTAACTACCATCAATTATTAAAAATTAAATCATCAGAAAGAAATATAATTTCATATAAAAATGCGCAAGTATTATCTCGTTTACTTGTCTTAAGTGAACCAAAGAATATTCTTTATATTGGATATTCAAAGGTGAATACAAATATAATAACTCAGGCTTCGTCGAACAGTAATGTAATTTCAATTGAGGTTGGGACTGATTTTGTTAATTTGAATGCAATACTGCGAGATGATATCAATACCCTTGATTTTGTTTTCTATGATAGGGATACTGATGTTGAAAAAATTAAAATAGTATTTGATAAATGTTTGAATTACAAAAATAATAATAGTGTATTTGTTTTCGATGATATTTATCATACAAATGCGATGAATGAGATTTGGAATTATGTAAAAAATCATTTGGAAACTATAGTAAGTATTGATTTGTTTCACATGGGTATTGTCCTATTTAGAAAGGAGATGAGCAGGCAACAAATAAAATATCGCTATTAAAATTCTTTTGCTACTTTTGTACATATTAATACGACTACAATGAATAAAGAAATTATTAGATTAAGTGGAATTCAACGCCACTTTCATGTTGGAACCGAAACTGTTAAAGCATTAAGATCAATAGATTTGGCGATTAATAAAAATGAATTTGTGGCATTAATGGGACCTTCGGGTTCAGGCAAATCCACTTTAATGAATTTATTGGGATGCCTCGATACTCCTACTTCAGGCTCGTATGTTTTGAATGGTCAGGATGTGAGTCAGATGGATGATAATGAATTAGCAGAAGTTAGAAATAAGGAAATTGGTTTCATATTTCAAACTTTCAATTTATTACCTCGTTCAACAGCTCTTGAGAATGTGATGTTGCCATTAATTTATGCCGGATACCCAAAAAATGTACGCCTTGAAAAAGCAGAAAAAGTGCTAAGCGATGTAAGCCTTTCTGATCGTGTTACCCATAAACCAAATGAATTATCAGGTGGACAACGACAAAGGGTTGCTGTTGCCAGGGCATTGGTAAATGATCCTTCAATTATATTGGCTGACGAGCCAACAGGTAACCTTGATTCTAAAACATCAATTGAAATAATGGGATTGCTTGAAGAGATTCATAAAAAAGGAAATACGATAATTGTTGTTACTCATGAAGAAGATATTGCTTTACATGCTCAC
>Ga0180007_10000103_pt1 | contig 150556 bp, 128 predicted proteins | sample MM_PC_MetaG_FD_121122 | JGI IMG/M metagenome (GOLD analysis project Ga0180007, IMG submission 121122) | Groundwater microbial communities from the Aspo Hard Rock Laboratory (HRL) deep subsurface site, Sweden - MM_PC_MetaG | ecosystem: Environmental > Aquatic > Deep subsurface > Groundwater...
AGGTTCCGAGACCATATATCATCCAATCGAAAATTACATTAAAATTAGGAAAAACAGTTTTGAATTTAAATCTTATTGTATTCCTAAAAAGGAAGAGATTGTTTCGAACATTGAAAAAAATGATCAATTAGCCAAAGCTTTTCATTTTATTCCTGGACAAACTTTGAACTTTGAAGTCACGGTTTCCGGGCTCAATGAGAAAAGAAATATCATTTGGGAAATCCAGACTGACATCTATAATAATTCTGTAATATTCTGTCCGTTATCCAAGTCGAAAGCTTATTTCACCGAAGGGAGCAAGGTATTTTACTTTACACACTTCTTGGGAAATAAGGATTCGCTTCTCTATTATTTTTATCTGGGATTAAACAAAGTTGTGACCGGGTTTTATAAAGATATGGAAATAGTTGATGACTATCCCTTGTCAATTCTTAAACGGAGTTTTATAACCATTATTCAGGATTTTATTGCACCCTTTTATTTATTCATCAAAGCAAAATACAGCATTAAATATATTCGATTGAAAGAGGACATTCTAAATAGTTCTATCGAATTGTTATCTAATGCTAAATTATCAATTGCCAAAAATATCATTAAAGAATATAAGTTTAAAACTACCATTGAAAATCAACAAATCAGGACCTTCACCATTGAAACTCTTGATAAAACAATTATCGCTAAACTAAAAAATGAGAAGAACGAAAAATAATTTGAGGATTTACACCTTACTAATTATAATACTTGGGTTTTCCTGGTATAATAATGTTGCTTTTAGCCAAGTTTCTAAAGAAATTGAATTAGTTGATATTAAAACATATCAATATTATTTGGATAAAAATTGGGATGTACTGATCATTGATGGAAATAAAGCTTTAGAGAATGGAGTGGATTTTTATTACTTAAGATACCGACTGGGAATAGCTTATTATATGAAACACAATTATATCAAGGCACTTATTCATTTTGAAAAAGCAGAGTCACTCTATGGTGAAGACCCAATCCTTAAAGAGTATATTTATTATTCCCGCAATTTTATGAATAGAAAGGCAGAAGCCGATCTTGTTGCAAAATCTTACCCTGAAGAAATAAGATCAAAACTTCCGATTGAAAATACATTCATATCATCTATTAATCTTGAATCCGGATATTTATTACATAAACTGGAAACAAAAAATCTACTGGGTCAAAATGGGTTTTACGGTCAGGAAGAACAACTTGACAATCTACAATATTACCATCTGGGGATGGGTTTAAATCCTTCATCGGTATTTAAATTATACTTAGGTGGGAGTTCTCTTTTAATAAATAAAACAAAACGGGCAGAATTCAGTTTTGATCAGGGAATGACAACCCACGAAAACAAACAAGATTATTCAATCCATCAAAATGAATTTTACTTAACAGGAACTGTTCAGGGTAAAGCCTTAAAAATTATTCCTGCTTTTCACTTTATTAAGGTAAATTATAATCTTCCCTATTTCGAACTGAATGCTTCTTTTGATGATTACTTAATTTCGACCACTCCAATTTCATTGAAACAATACGTTGGCTCTTTGTTATTATCCGGAAATTTTTCGTATTTCAATTATGATATTTATGCTTCCTATTCAAACCTAAATTATGCAAACCAGTTACAATTTGGGGCAAATTTATATTACTTCCCATTCGGAAATCTGAATTTTTATTCAAAAACCGGAGTGAAATTATTTTCAGAAAGCAATGAAAACAGTAGATTGATTTTTAATCAATTAATTGGATTTAAAATTAGTCCAAAACTATGGGGTGAAACCTCAATCACTTACGGAGATTTACAAAACACAAACGAGAGCAATGCTTTTGTCGTTTATAATTTAATTGATAATATCAAATTAAAAGCCGATATAAATTTAATTCTTACTATAAGTAAAAATTTAGGTTTTTCGGTACGGTATCAAATTCAGCAACGTACAAACAACTTTTTGGTTTACTCTGATATTTCAAACACTGATAATTATAATACTTTTAACTACACCTATTTCACAAATAATTTAATTGGAGGATTATCATGGAAATTTTAAAAACAATTAACGCAAAACAAATTCTGCCATTTATATCATTTGTAATATTGTCTTTAAATATAAATGCACAAAATTACAAAGAAATCCAAACAGCTTTTGAAATTAGTATTGCACAAGAAAAGGATGGAAAATTTCAGGATGCCTTAAATACCATGAAGAAAGTTTATGATGAAAATTCGTATGAGGTTAATCTGCGTTTGGGTTGGTTAAGTTATTTATCCGGCATATTTAATGAATCAATTGCATATTATAACCGCTGCATACAATTGAAGCCAATGTCTATTGAAGCATATTTTGGAATAGTATATCCAACTGCAGCATTAGGAAATTTTGATCAGCTAAATACTTACTATAATCATATCTTAGAAATAGACCCACAGAATACAATTGCCAATTATCGTATCGGGTTAATTTATTATGGCAGAAAAGATTATCAAACTGCATCCAAATACTTACAAAAAGTATTAGACCTCTATCCTTTTGATTATGATACGCTTGTTCTATTCGGTTGGACTAATCTACAACTTGGTAAATATAGGGAAGCAAAAGTTTTATTCAATAAATCATTGTATTTAAAACCAAACGATAAATCCGCACTTGAAGGACTGAGTTTAATAAAATAAGCTTTTCTAACTCAATTCAAAAGATAAATAGGCAGGGATCTTAGCTGCCTAATTATTCAAACTTTTTAAAATTCCATTATTCATCATCGAAAAGTATAACCTTTTCATAAAATCTTGTACACTTATTTCAGCAAGTATATAATAATATAGATGTCTAAATAATAATAAAATAACATTTCTAAACTTAAATAACTAATTATGAAAAAACTGAAAATTATTCTTGCAATCAGTACAATAGGAATTGCAATGCTTTCATTAAATTCTTGTAAAAAAGAGGCTGATAAAAATGTTGAAGAAATTGATTCGACAGCATATTCTAATTATCTTCAGGCAGCATCAATGTTTGCCCTACAGGATGTTGAAGAAATAACAATGGAAGATGATCATCTGAAATCAACGAACCTTCTATCATGTTTGAAAAATACAATTATTAGGAATGAAAACGGCCAATATTGGCCCTTAAACAAAGTTCTTGATTATGGTACCGAAAATTGTGAAGATTTTTTAGGGAATAATAGAAGAGGGATCATCAATATCAACATTTCTGACTGGTGGAGAAACGAAGGATCAGTTCGTCAAATTACATTTGATAATTATTATTTTAATGATAATAAGCTTGAAGGAACCAAAACAATTACAAATACCGGACTTAACGCTAACGGAAACCTAACCTTTACCAAAAGGGTCGAAGATGCTTCAATTACTTATCTTGATGGAACTTCAGTAAAGTGGGATTGTATAAGGAATAGTGAGTTGATTGAAGGGGGTAATAGTTTCATTTTCGCTGATGATGTATGGTCGGTAACTGGTTCGGGAACAGGGACAAATGTGGAAGGACAAAATTTTACAGTAACCATTACAAGTGCGTTAATATACAATAATGGTTGTTTTTTCCCGGTTAGTGGAATTGTGGAAATTGTGACCGAAGGCGGAATTACTGAAATTATCAATTATGGCAATGGAGAATGTGATAATCAGGCTACTTTGACCATAGGAGATATAACAACAATCATTGATTTATAATTCTTTCAAAAAATGGAGGGGCTGTTAATAAATAAGTTTACCCGCTGGCACTGACCTGTCTGCCGTGTCTTTTCAGCTAACAATAAGCAAAGCATGGATGAAACGTCATTGCACCCTGAGTGTCCCGCAAAAAAGGCGGGATACTCAGGGTGCAGCCCTTGGTGGACGTTGAGTGTTCCCGATGAAATCGGGAATGTATCGAAACGTCCTTGCTTACACCCTTCAATCTGCTTCGCACTCAGGGTGCAGAAAAAATAACTCAAGTCTTATTTTATTTTTGACTTCTCCCGTTCTCAATTTTGACTTCTCTCATTTATAGTTTTGAGAAGTCCCGTTTGCACTATAGAGAAGTCTCATTCTCTCTTTACACAAGTTGTTTTGATGTAATCCATATATTAAGGGGTGTCACCCTGCAGGATGACACCCCAAACTTCACTTATAATGTTGCCAATTTTGACTTCTTATAATAATTATAACCAAAGCACGTACGAAACGCTTACCTGCGGCAGACCCGCGCTAGTCTGGTTAAAACCCTCGTAGGGTTGGAATTTTAGCTCCCAATCATCTTCTTCGGATCAACCCATTCCGTAAATTGTTCATCGCTTACCAAACCTAGTGAGATTGCTGCTTCACGCAAAGTACTACCTTCTTCATGGGCTTTTTTGGCGATTTTTGCGGCGTTTTCGTAACCGATATGTGTATTTAAAGCAGTAACCAACATGAGTGAATTCTCCAGGTTTTTTTCGATGTTCTGGACATTGGGTTCAATCCCAACAGCGCAATTATCGTTGAACGAAACACAAGCATCCCCAATCAATCGGGCTGACATCAGCAGGTTGAAAATCATCATGGGTTTAAAAACGTTGAGTTGAAAATGTCCGTTCATGCCACCAACCGTAATTGCTGCATCATTGCCAACAACCTGCGCGCAAACCATCGTTAAAGCTTCGGCTTGGGTTGGGTTTACTTTTCCGGGCATAATGGATGACCCCGGTTCGTTGGCCGGAAAATTAATTTCACCAATTCCACATCGCGGGCCGGAAGCCAATAAACGGGTATTTTGACCGATATGCATCAAGCTTACAGCCAAAGTTTTTAAAGCGCCGGAAGTTTCCACAATGGCATCATGGGCAGAAAGCGATTCAAATTTATTTTCGGCAGTCACAAAGGGGAAATCTGTTAATTCGGCTATCTTTTTAGCAACCGATTCAGCATAGCCTTTTGGGGTATTGATTCCCGTTCCAACAGCAGTTCCACCAAGTGCAAGTTCACTCAAATGAGGTAGCGTGTTTTTCAAGCCCTTCAATCCATGATCCAATTGTGAAACATAACCCGAAAATTCCTGCCCCAATGTGAGCGGCGTTGCATCCATCAAATGGGTGCGACCGATTTTTACAATATGACCGAATACTTTTGCTTTTGTATCGAGCGTGTTTCGCAGTAATTCAATCCCGGGGATTGTAGTTTCAACAATCATTTTATAGGCTGTAATATGCATGGCTGTTGGAAAAGTATCATTGGATGATTGTGATTTGTTTACATCGTCATTGGGATGTATTAAACTTCTTCCTTCGCCCAGTTTTCCACCATTCAATACATGAGCCCTGTTTGAAATTACTTCGTTCACATTCATGTTCGATTGCGTTCCCGATCCGGTTTGCCAAACCACCAACGGAAAATGATCATCCAGTTTCCCTTCCAAAATTTCATCACAAACCTGAGCGATCAAATCAGCTTTTTCCTGGGGTAAAACTCCCAGTTCGTAATTAGTTTGTGCTGCGGCTTTTTTTAAATAAGCGAATGCTTCGATGATTTCTTTTGGCATCAACTGGCCGCCAATCTTAAAATTATCTTTTGATCGTTGTGTTTGAGCTCCCCAATATTTATCGGCTGGAACATTAACGGCCCCCAAGGTATCATATTCTGTTCGGTACATGATATTCAATGTTTATGTACAGACAAAAATAGCCTAAATATTTTTGGAAAGAAACTGATTGACAAAGAATACAGAATACAGTAGTTAGTAGTTGGTATTCAGTATGAGTATGTTTTTAGTTTTCTTTTAATTTGATGTCATTTTGAAACAAGTGTCATCATTCTATATCCCTGCCTGTTGGAAGGCATGTATTGCAACATTTTTCATTTTAACAGCTAAAATCTTGTCTCGTAATTTGGATTAAAGATCAAAAAAGGGGTGTCGCCCTGCAGGGCGACACCCCAAAAATGACGGAAGTTAGTAGTCAGAATACAGGATGAGCTTGTTTTTATTCCGTCTACTGTCTACTTCTTCATACTATAAAAATCATTCCCCTTATCATCAACCAAAATAAAGGCGGGGAAATTTTTCACTTCGATACGATAAATAGCTTCCATACCAAGTTCAGGATATTCCAGCAATTCAACTTTGGTAATATTGTCCTGGGCAAGTATGGCTGCAGGGCCACCAATGCTACCTAGATAAAAACCGCCATGTTTTTTACAGGCATCGGTTACTTGTTGACTGCGGTTTCCTTTGGCGATCATAATCATGCTTCCACCCTTGCTTTGGAACAAATCAACATACGAATCCATTCGTCCGGCTGTAGTTGGGCCAAAAGATCCTGAAGGCATTCCTTTTGGGGTTTTAGCGGGACCGGCATAATAAATTGGATGATCCTTTATGTATTGTGGCAAGCCTTCGCCACTATCTATTCGTTCTTTGAGTTTTGCATGAGCGATGTCCCGGCCAACAATGATGGTTCCGTTAAGCGAAAGTCTTGTTCCTACAGGATGTTTTGCAAGTAATGAAAGTATTGTTTTCATCGGTTGATTAAGATCGATGTTAACGGCACCACTTTCATCTGCATTTCTTAATTCTTCCGGAATATATTTCCCGGGATTATCTTCCATTTTCTCAATCCAAATTCCGTCTTTATTGATTTTGGCTTTAATATTCCGATCGGCCGAACAAGAAACGCCCATACCAACAGGGCAACTTGCCCCATGTCGGGGTAATCGAATAATCCGGATATCCAAAGCAAAGTATTTTCCGCCAAACTGGGCGCCAATTCCCAAATTATAAGCGGCTTTTAATATTTTGTCTTCTAATTCAATATCGCGAAAGGCTTGTCCGCCTTCGTTCCCTTTAGTGGGTAAATTATCATAATATTTTGCAGAAGCAAGTTTTACGGTTTTTAAAGTAGTTTCGGCAGAAGTTCCTCCAATCACAAAGGCTACATGATATGGTGGGCAGGCGGCAGTTCCCAACGATTTTAATTTATCGATTAAAAAAATTTCAAGGCTTTCAGGATTTAACAATGCCTTTGTTTGCTGGTAAAGGGTCGTTTTGTTAGCCGATCCGCCTCCTTTGGCTACAAATAAAAATTTATATTCATTTCCACCGGTGGCAAGAATATCAATTTGTGCAGGTAAATTTGTTCCTGAATTTACTTCTTTATACATATCCAGTGGGATGGTTTGAGAATACCTCAAGTTTTCCTCGGTATAGGTCTTGTAAACTCCTTTTGATAAGGCTTCTTCGTCGTTTCCATCGGTCCAGATTTGCTGGCCTTTTTTGGCCACAATCGTTGCTGTACCTGTATCCTGACAAAAAGGAAGTTCTCCTTTTGCTGATACTTCAGCATTTCGAAGCATTGTCAATCCAACATATTTGTCGTTTTCACTTGCTTCAGCATCTGTAAGAATTGCTGCCACTTTTTTTACATGTTCGGGTCGGAGCAAAAAGGATGTATCACGCAATGCAGCATTGGCCAATTTAGTCAATCCTTCAGCTTCAACCTTAACGATTGATTTTCCTTCAAACTCAGAAACAGATACGTGATCTTTAGTGAGCAAATAATAATCTGTGCTATCCTTTCCTAAAGGAAAAGGTTCCTGGTACTTAAATTCGGGGGTTGGCATAATAAAATAATTTTTTGATTGGGTTAAATGAATAGGTGAAATTTAATTATTTAAATTTAATCATAACTCTTTTTTGCAATTCTAAATCTAATACAGATTTCTTGATTTTATTTATAAAGTTGCTAAGCTTTATAATTCATTTTTTTGATTATCCGCCGGTTTGAATTTCATGATGAGCCCATTAAGGTGCATCCCAATATCCTGGCTCAAAGTCATAAATTTATCAACATCCGCATCTGAAATGAAATTAAGCTTGTTGGCAATGATAAGCAAAGTTTCAAGTTCTGTCAGTTTTTGGTAAGAAGCCATTAAGTAATTTCTTCTATCTCTAAAATCTTTAGTTGTCATGGCTTTTGAAATACCGAGTGGTATCTCGATTACTCCAGTTTTTAATTGATCAGTCAGCGTTTTTGCCTCTTCTTCAGGAAATAAACTGGTTAACACATAAATGCTTTTTACCAGATCCAGGCTATCTTGCCAAACTGATAAATTGGTATAGGCTAGTTTGTTTTTCATCCTTAATTAATTTTATGTGATCAATTTTTTATAATTCTGCTATTTTTTCAGGTGGTTGAGCTAAAATGGCTTTATGCTTTTTTGCCACGATGGGGCGTTGCATTAATTTAGGGTTTTCAATCAGAATGCGAACCCACTCATCATCCGTAAATTTTTTCCCTTTTAAAACTGATTTATACAAATCTTCCTGAGTTCGAATAATTTCGATTGGTTTTAAATTCATCTTCATCAAAAGTTCTTTTAATTCTTTTTTAGATAAAGGGTTTTTGATGTAGTCGACCACTTGAAATTCCACCTTTTTTGATTCAAGATAAGCAAGGCCTGCTCTTGATTTGCTACAACGGGGATTGTGATAAATTGTAAACATCTTATTTAGATTTAGTTATTCCCGAATTCCATTAAGTATGCTTTTATAAAATCATTGATTTCACCATCCATCACTGCCTGAACATTCGAGGTTTCATAACTTGTTCTCAAATCTTTTACCATTTTGTACGGATGCATCACATACGAACGAATTTGTGAACCCCATTCAATTTTTTTCTTGTTCCCTTCAATAGCTGCCTGAGCTTCTTTTTTCTTTCTGATTTCGATCTCGTATAATTGAGATTTCAACATTCGCAATGCTTTTTCCCGATTCTGTCCTTGTGATCGTGTTTCCTGACATTCTATAATTATTCCACTTGGCTCATGACGTAACCGTACTGCGGTTTCTACTTTATTTACATTTTGTCCGCCGGGTCCACCTGCACGAAAAGTATCCCAACTGATGTCGGAAACATTGATCTCTATATTAATGTCATCATCCACCACAGGGTAAACATAAACCGAAGCAAATGAAGTATGACGACGATTGGCAGAGTCAAATGGCGACAACCGCACCAGCCTGTGTACTCCATTTTCTCCTTTTAAGTATCCAAATGCAAAATCGCCTTCAAACTCAAGTGAAACAGACTTGATGCCGGCTCCATCCCCTTCGTGATAATCCAATTGATTAACCTTATAATTATTTTTTTCACCCCACATGATATACATCCGCATCAACATCTCAGCCCAATCCTGACTTTCTGTTCCACCGGCTCCCGGATTGATATTCACAATTGCGCTTAAGCGATCTTCCTCTCCCGAAAGCATATTTTTAAATTCCAAATCCTCAATGATCGTTAGAGTTGCATTATATTGTTTTTGCCATTCATCTAAACTACCTTCACCGGCATTATAAAATTCATGGATTACCACCAGATCGTCGTAACTATTTAATGCATTTTGAAAAACATTGGTCCACCTTTTTTTTTCATTGATTGATTTCAACACCATTTCAGCTTTTTTGGAGTCATTCCAGAATGCCGGGGCTGAAGTCATCTTTTCTTCTTCAGCAATAAGTTCTAATTTACGATCGATGTCAAAGAAACCTCCTTAAAGCATCCAATCTTTTCTTTAGAATTTTAATTTCTTCCAACGTGGCCATTTATTAAAATAATTTAGTGTTTAAAAACAAATTTACAAAATATTATCCTATCATTTCCTCATGTTTTTGTTTTATGCAGAATAGAAATTAAAGGCTTAAATCTGTGAGACTATGATATTGATTCTCAAAATCATTTAGCCGAACTCCTGCCAGACGCAGGCTGGGATCCCGAGCGATAGTCGAGGAATTTCATGGGTTTTAATCCCCACATCTTGATGCGCTATGAAGAATCAAATTTCGATTGAGATAGCTTGTCAGCTTGCTGAGTAGTTTCATTTCACGATAAAAGGATCAATCTGTATGCTGAAAATAAGGATGAAACAGCATAAATTTAAGGAAGTTCCTTATTTAAGATGTCCCAAACATAACCTGAATGAAAACCCTTGTTAATAGCGTAGGATGCCAATTTGTATTTTTTCTTGAGCAGATTTGGCTCTTTTATTTCAATGGCTTTTTTTGAGAGGATTTCTTTCAGTGTTTTGAAGTATTCATCCTCGTCAATTTCACTTAGCCCAATTTGGATAATAAGTTCAGGGATTTGTTTTTTCTTTAATTCATAAATGATTTTGTTTTTGCCCCATTTTTTATTTCGAAATTTTCCAACTGCATAGGATTGGGCAAAACGTTCTTCGTTTAAATAATTATCGGCAACGAGTTGGGCCATTATTTTTTCAGCCACCTTAGGTTGGCTTTTCCACTCAATAAGTTTTGTTTGCACTTCATAAATCGATCGCTCCTGATAGCTGCAATATTTTTGACATTTTGCCAATAAATACTGGTGATGCTCAGTCATGGGTGTTATTTTTTATGTGGTAATAAAATTCAAGAAATTTAGCTTTAATCTGATCGCGTATGGTACGATAAAAATCCATAACCTGAGCTTCGGTCCCGGTTGCCATAGCCGGATCGTCGAACCCAATGTGCAACCTATTTTTGACCATGCCTTGAAATACGGGACACTTTTCACGTGCATCATCGCAAACTGTTATTACATAATCGAAAGGGGAAGTGACAAAGCAATCAAGTTTTCGGGGTCTTGATTTACTAACATCAATGCCCATTTCAGCCATTACTTTAACTGTTCGGGGATTTATGATCTTTCCGGGTTCTGTTCCGGCAGAAAAAATGTCAAGTTCCGGATCGAAGGATCTTAATATATGTTCGGCCATCTGGCTTCGACATGTATTGCCTGTGCATATGATCAATATCTTTGCTTTCATTTGGTTTAATTCTGAAGTAATTGTTTAACAAGCTTCGGTAATCCTTCAACGGCTGTTTTGCGGTGAACCGTTAAATTTCTCATGTTAATATTGTTCGGAGCATTCGGATCAATTAAATATTTAACACTCTCGTTTGGGGCTTCATTTACCAGCAATGCTGCAGGATAGACTGTTAAAGATGTTCCTATCACGATTAAAATATCTGCTTTAGCAACAATTTCACTTGCCTTTGAGAAATTAGGAACACTTTCGCCAAACCAAACAATATGAGGCCGTAATTGTGAACCTTTTTCGCAAAAATCCCCCAGCTTTAACTCCCAACCTACCATCTGATAAACCAAGCCTTCATCCATGGTGCTTCTTACTTTTTTCAATTCACCATGCAGATGTAATACCTTTGCTGATCCTGCCCTTTCATGCAAATCATCAACATTTTGAGTAATGATCTGAACATCGAATTTGTCTTCTAATTTAACCAGTGCATGATGTGCAATGTTTGGTTCTACTTCAAGCAGTTGTTTTCGTCTTTGGTTATAAAAATCGAGTACCACTTGGGGTTCTCGCTGCCATGCATTAGGACTGGCTACTTCCTCTATTTTGTAATTATTCCATAATCCATCCTGATCCCTGAAAGTTTTAAGTCCGCTTTCAGCACTCATACCTGCGCCGGTTAGTACTATTATTTTTTTCATGCAATTAAGTTAACCGGATGATTTGTTTTACAGGTTAAATTTAAACAAAAAAAGCACCCTAATCAATAGGATGCCTTTAAATTCAATATTATGCATTGATTTTAAAATAATTTCATATCATCCAATACCTTCATTACCTTTTTTAAATCTTTTGCTGAATCCTGTAATAATTTAGTTTCTTCTTCGTTGAGCTTAAGTTCGAAAATGGTTTCAACCCCTTTGCTGCCAAGCTTTACAGGAACTCCCATATAGATGTCTTTTAAACCATATTCGCCTTGTAGCCATGCACAACAAGGGAATATTCGTTTTTGATCATCAACGATAGCTTCAACCATCTGAGCTGCGGCAGCACCCGGTGCATACCATGCGGAAGTACCCATGAGGTTAACTAATTCGCCACCCCCCATACGGGTACGGGTTACAATTTTATCAATTTCATCTTTACCAAGTAATTCGGTAATTGGAATGCCATTTACAGAGGTATAGCGAGGCAAAGGAACCATGGAGTCTCCATGCCCTCCCAGGGATAATGATAAGATATCTTTTGGAGAAACGTTCAGGGCTTCAGCAATAAATGCCCGATACCTTCCGGTATCTAAAATTCCTGCCATCCCAAATACTTTATTTGAAGGTTTGTTTGCGGCTAAATATGCTGCGTAAGTCATAACGTCTAAAGGATTTGAAACAACAATTATTATTGCTTCAGGCGAGTATTTCACTACCTTTTCAGTTACATCTTTAACAATACTGGCATTAGTCTTGATCAGGTCGTCTCTTGTCATCCCTGGCTTGCGAGGTATTCCTGAAGTAATAACAACAACTCCCGAGCCTTTGGTTTTTAAATAATCATTTGTTACCCCTGTTACCCTAGTATTAAAATTATTAATAGAAGAGGTTTGCCAAATATCCAGCGCTTTGCCTTCAGCAACACCTTCTTTGATATCAACCAGTACCACTTCCCGGGCCAAATCTTTATGTGCAATCACATTAGCACAAGTCGCGCCAACATTACCAGCTCCAACAACAGTTATTTTATTCATATTTGTGTGTTTTTAGTTTTTAATTTGGTAGTGACATTTTTCACAAATATATAAATATCTGATTGTTAAAACAATAACAATGCTTATTTATATGAGTTTATAAATTGAGGATATTTTTTGAATAAAATTTGGCGTTTAAGATTTAAAAGTAAATCTTCATTAATCCGCATAAAAAAGGTCACCCGGAAGATGACCTTTTTATAATTTGATTATTAGTTTTAGAGATTAAATTGTCAAATTTTCAAAACTCCTGTATTAACAATTCTCACCTTTATCTCTTTTGGCAGTACATTGGGCATCAACAACAGAGATCATTACCATGTTTACGATATCATTAACGCTACTTCCCATGTTCAATACATGAACTGATTTATTCATCCCATTAATAACAGGCCCAATTACTTCATAATGCCCCATTTCCTGCATCAATTTATAAGCCACATTAGCTGCGGTTAAATAAGGGAATATTAAAGCGTTAGCAGGTGCTCCTGCAAGCTTTGAAAATGGGAAATTTTCATTGAGCATTTCTGCATTTAAAGCAACGTTGGCCTGCATTTCACCATCCACAATCATGTCTGGATATTCTTTGTGCAGTTTAGCTACGGCAATTCGTTGTTTTTTTGGAATTTCACCATCGTTTGACCCAAAGTTTGAATAAGATAAGAATGCTACTCTGGGCTTAATCTTAAATTGTTCAATTGCATAAGTTGTTTGTAATGTTATTTCAACCAGCGTATCAACATCCGGATTTTTATTAACAGTGCAATCGGCAAAGAAAATTGGGCCCATTTTCGAGTTGATGATATACATCCCGGATACAATATTGGCATTTGGTTTCATCCCAATAATTTGTAAAGCTGGTTTCAAGGTATCGGGGTAATTTCGTGTTAAGCCTGATATCATTGCATCTGCATATCCTGTTTCAACCAGCATCGGGCCATAATAATTACGATGTTGCATCAAATCTTTAGCAGCAGTTAAGGTGACACCTCTTCTTTGACGTTTTGTATAAAGGATTTCTGCAAATCCACGACGACGGGTTTTTTCCTCATCTGATTTTGGATCTATAATATCAACTCCACTTAATTCTAAGTTATTGGTGGCAATTAAATTCTTGATGACTTCAACATTTCCTAGCAGAATGGGAGTTGCTATCTGTTCATTGAGTACAATTTCGGCTGCCTTTAACATTTTATAATTTTCAGCTTCAGCAAATACTACTCGTTTTGGATCTCTTTTTGCCCTTGCTTTAATTTGTCTGACAATTGGATTACTTACCCCAAGTCGCTTACGAAGTTCATCACGATAGGCATCCCAATCGGTTATTGGCTTCAGGGCCACACCAGAATCCATTGCTGCTTTTGCAACTGCAGGAGCTACATGTTCGATGAGGCGTGGATCAATAGGTTTTGGTATAATATAATCTTTTCCAAATTTTAAATTAGTTGCATGATAGGCAATGTTGACTTGCTCAGGAACTGGTTCTTGTGCTAATTTTGCCAATGCATAGGATGCGGCCAATTTCATTTCATCATTGATACATGTTGCACGGACATCCATAGCACCTCTAAATATAAAGGGGAATCCCAACACATTATTAACCTGATTTGGATAATCGGATCTTCCTGTACCCATAATAAGGTCTTCTCTAACAGAGACAGCTTCGTCGTACATGATTTCGGGAACCGGGTTTGCGCATGCAAAAACGATTGGATTTTTCGCCATAGAGCGTAACATGTCCTTTGAGAAGACTCCAGCTACGGAGAGTCCCAAAAACATATCTGCATCAACAATAGCTTCAGCAAGAGTGTGAACGTTTCTGCTTGTGGTAAATTGTTTCTTTGATTCATTCAGGTCGGTACGCGAAATATGTAATACACCTTTCGAATCGAGCATGATTACATTTTCACGTTTTACCCCGAGCGCAACGTAAAGTTTGGTGCATGAGATAGCAGCAGCACCAGCTCCATTTACAACTATCTTAATTTTTTCTATTTTCTTCTTATTGATTTTAAGCGCATTAAGAAGACCGGCAGCAGTAATAATAGCTGTTCCATGCTGATCATCGTGCATAACCGGGATATTTAGTTTTGCTTTGATCCTTTCTTCAATTTCAAAACATTCGGGAGCTTTGATGTCCTCAAGGTTTATCCCACCGAATGTTGGAGCAATGTTAATTACTGTTTCAACAAATTTGTCTATGTCTTTGGTATCGACTTCAATATCAAAAACATCAAGATCAGCAAAAATTTTAAAAAGGAGCCCCTTACCTTCCATTACTGGTTTTCCTGCTTCCGGGCCAATGTCGCCCAATCCTAGAACTGCTGTTCCGTTTGAAATTACTGCTACCAAATTTCCTTTCGCAGTATATTTGTAAACATCTTCGGGATTATCTTTAATTTTCAAACAGGGATCAGCAACCCCTGGAGTATAAGCCAAAGATAAATCTCTTTGTGTAGAATATGGCTTGGTTGGAACCACTTCTATTTTGCCGGGTCTTCCTTCAGAATGATAGATTAAGGCATCTTTTCTAAATAAATTATCCATTACTTTAAGTTTATTGTGAATATCTAAACAAATGAGATACAAATTTAATAATATCTATCTTACGTATGATTGAAATCCCTTATATATACTGATTAAAAATTATTCTTTGAAACATAGTCATTTGCAATGAAAACGGTTCTATTTTAGCGTAGTCAAATTTTTATCATAAAATTAAATTTGTACTTTTACTCGCTCGCAAAGTAGCAACTGTTTTGAAATAATAACCCAAAATCCGAATAGATGTATTCATATATCGAAGGAAATTTAGTTGAAAAAACACCTACCTATGTGGTAATTGATGTGAACGGTATTGGATATCAGATTCATATTTCTCTTCATACTTATGCCCAAATTGAAGGATTAAAACGATGCAGATTACATACCCACTTTGTTGTAAGAGAAGATGCTCAACTTTTATATGGTTTCCATTCCATCAATGAGCGAAAATTATTTGTTCAATTGATTTCTGTATCAGGTGTTGGAGCCAATATCGCTCGCTTAATTTTATCGTCGATGAGCCCAAATGAAATTGTTGCAAACATATTAAGCAGCAATATTGCCGCAATGCAATCGGTTAAGGGGATTGGTGGCAAAACTGCCCAAAGGATTATTATTGATTTAAAAGATAAATTGGAAAAAGGAGATGGGATGGTTGATAATATTCAGTTTGCACACAATACAAAAAAGGAAGAGGCGTTATCTGGATTGGTGGTTCTTGGTTTTAATAAAAACCTTGCATCAAAAGCCATTGATAAAGTTCTTGAAGCTAAAGGTAGCGACCTTAGTGTTGAGGAATTGATCAAAAATGTATTAAAATCATTTTAACCTTTGCTTTTTTTGGATTTAAAATCATGATCGTTTCATTTTATGTTTTAATAATCGTATTCATTCTTTGATATCTCCAATCAAATATATCTTTTCAAATGGATGGATTCTGATATTCATTTTTGTTCTTACTTCTATAAGTATGAAAGCCATTGCAGACGAAAATGAACTGAATAAACCAAAATACAACCCTTTCCTGACGCAGGATACCATAAGTGGGATGAAATTGCAGTACCCTTTTACAAGTCGATTTTTTGAACCTTTTAATTATAAATTTTTTAGTCCCCTATTTTTAAGAACCCCTTCAAATATTAAATCTCAGATTATTTATGATCCTCGAAATAAAGAATATCTTTTTTTTAGTCGGATGGGGAATCTGAACTACCGTTCTCCTTTCAGCATGGGCTTTAACGAATATCAGGACTATGCATTAAAAAAATCGGAAAGTGATTATTGGAAAGAGCGGATCAATGCATCGGGAAATGATAGCAGAGCCGGTATTATTCCTGCGATCCATATCGGGGGTGAGGTGTTCGATCAGATTTTTGGAGGAAACAAAATAGACATCAGACCTCAGGGCTCAGCCGAATTAACATTTGGGGTATTATCCAATAACCGAAAAGATGAAACACTCGACGTAAGGCGAAGACGTACAACAAATTTCGATTTTAATGAAAAAATCCAAATGAGTGTTTTGGCTAATATTGGCGATAAAATCCAATTCAAAACAAATTATAATACCGAATCAACTTTCGATTTTGAAAATAAACTGGCACTTAAATATGAGGGCAAGGAAGACGAAATTGTTAAGCTTATTGAGGCCGGTGATGTTACCTTACCACTGCCTACAACACTCATTACCGGTAGCCAAAGTTTGTTTGGGATCAAAACAAAATTACAGTTTGGAAAAGCTACGATTACCAGTGTTTTCTCGCAGCAAAAAAGCCAAACCTCATCTATCACTGTACAAGGAGGTGCTCAAACCAACAAGTTCAGTTTAACAGCGGTTGATTATGAAGAAAACCGTCACTTTTTTGTTGGACAATATTTTAGAGAGGATGTCATCGGCCAAGATGGGAAACCTAGTAACCGATATAATGAAGCATTAAGAAACCTTCCGGTTATAGCATCAAATGTCAATATTACACGGATGGAAGTGTGGGTAACCAACATCGGTCCGGCTGTATCCGATAACAGAAATATCATTGCCTTAGCTGATTTGGGAGAATATCATCCAAACAACAGATATATCAATCCGCTATCAGGGGGTAATTTGCCTTCAAATTTTTCCAATAACTTAATGAATAACCTGGATACAACCCAGTTGCGAAACATCAATACCGTATCTAATTATCTAAAGTACGATCCTTTAAATATTGGACAATCAGGATATTTTGTAGCAGGGGAGGATTTTGAAAAAATTGAAAGTGCACGAAAATTAAGACCTTCAGAATATACTTATAATAGTAAGCTTGGTTTTATTTCGCTAAATACAACACTGAATGCCGATCAAACCCTGGCAGTTGCTTATCAGTACACTGTAATTGGTAACGATCGGGTTTATCAGGTAGGTGAATTTACGGACCAAGGGGTTGATGCCCCCGAAGTGTTGATAGTAAAATTGCTAAAAAGTACTTCTGTAAATACCCATAATAAGATGTGGGATTTGATGATGAAAAATGTGTATTCGATCAGGGCTTACCAGGTGAATCCGGAAGATTTTATTTTTAATATTTTTTATTCCGGAAATAAAAATGGAATTCCTACGGCTTATCTAACTGAAGGGGATGAAAATATAAAGGGAGTTCCGTTGATTAGGTTATTAAATATGGATAACCTGAACCCTCAATTAAATCCTCCTCCCGATGGAATATTCGATTTTATTGATGGTGCAGCTAGGAACGGTGGAACGATTGAAGCAGCTAATGGACGAATCTTTTTCCCTCTATTGGAACCCTTTGGTAAAGATTTAAAAAAGCTGTTCACCGATCCGGAACTAGCCAATAAATATTCCTACGATTCTCTCTATACTTTGACCAAAACAGGTGCAGAGCAATATCCTGATAAAAATAAATTTTTGCTGGAAGGAATTTATAAATCATCCTCAAGTAATGAAATATCGCTAAATGCCTTAAATGTTCCTCAAGGTTCGGTAGTTGTTTCGGCAGGCGGCATCCCCCTTTCCGAAAACATTGATTATACGGTTGATTATACGCTTGGAAGAGTAAGGATTATCAATGAAGGGATCTTAAACTCAGGGACTCCGATCAGGGTATCGCTCGAAAGCAACTCAATGTTCAATTTGCAAACAAAGCGGTTGATGGGCACACATATCAATTATGCGCTGAAAGAAAATACCAATATCGGAGCTACCATTATCAATTTGAACGAAAGGCCGCTTACCCAAAAAACAAATTATGGCGATGACCCAATTTCAAATACCATTTGGGGTATTAATTTTAATTTCGAGGAGGAATCAAGATTACTGACCAAATTAGTCGATAAATTGCCTTTTATAAGTACTAAGGAAAAATCAATTATTAATATTGATGGTGAATTTGCGCATTTTATTCCCGGTCATTCAAGAGCAATTGGAAAAACAGGAACTTCTTATATCGACGATTTTGAAGGAAGCAAATCAACCCTTGATTTGAAAAATTTTGGAGCATGGTTAATGGCTAGTACTCCTCAGGGTCAATTTGAAATGTTTCCGGAAGCGGCACCAAATGAAGGAATCAATTACGGAAAAAACAGGGCAAAATTCGCCTGGTATATCATCGATCCGTTGTTTTATGATAGAAAATCAAATTTAAAACCGCCAAATATTGATAATAATGAGTTATCGAAAAATAGTGTGAGGCAGGTTCTTGAGACTGAAATTTTTCCGAATAAAGATATTCCTAATGGAATTCCTACCAATATCCCGATTTTAAATATGGCTTTTTATCCGAAGGAAAAAGGTCCTTATAATTATGATGCTGATCCGGTTGGAAATCTAACTGCAGGTATCAATCAACAGGGTGAATTGAATAACCCCGAATCAAGGTGGGGTGGAATAATGCGTAAAATTGAATCAACCGATTTTGAGGCAACTAATGTTGAATATATTGAGTTTTGGTTGATGGATCCATTCTCCGAAGATGCGACCAATAATGGAAAACTGTTCTTCAATCTTGGCGATATTTCAGAAGATATTTTAAGGGACTCACGAAAAAGTTTTGAGAACGGACTTCCTACAGGACCTGAAGTTGTTAATGTAGATACCACAATTTGGGGCCGTGTCCCGACTTTGCAATCACTGGTCGAATCATTCTCTAATCAGCCCGGAACCAGAAAATATCAGGATGTAGGTTATGATGGTTTAAGTGATGATGATGAAAGATCGTTTTTTGACAGCACTAACGGTAAACACGACTATTTGAATAAAATTCAACAAATTTTTGGCCCAAATTCAAATGCTTATCTAAAAGCCATAGAGGATCCGTCATCTGATAATTATCATTATTTCAGATCCAGTGCATATGATGACGATAACAAATTTGCGAGTATTTTGGAACGATATAAGAATTTTAATAACCCTGAAGGAAACTCACCGTCAAGCGACCAAAACATTGAAAGTTATCCAACTGCTGCCACCTCATTACCTAATATCGAGGATATTAATTATGACAATACTTTAAGCGAAGCCGAACGCTATTTCCAATATGAAATAGATCTGGATAAAGTAAAAATGAATATTGGTGAAAATTATATTACCGATATTTATGAAGCTACTACACATCAACTTCCCAATGGAAACTTCAAAATCACAAAATGGTATCAGTTTAAGATTCCCATAAGTCAGCCTGATCAAGCCGTTGGCAATATTCAGGATTTTAAATCCATTCGTTTTTTACGAATGTTTATGAATGGTTTTCAACGTCCGGTTGTGCTCAGATTTGCAACATTAGAACTGGTTCGGGGAGAATGGAGAAGATATAAAAATTCTTTGCTTCCGGATGAGATCTCAGACCCAATTGATTTGCAAAGCCAAACTACTTTTGATGTGTCGGCAGTAAATATCGAAGAAAACGGAAAACGTTACCCTGTTCCTTATGTTGTGCCTCCCGGAATTGAAAGGGAAATAAATATAGCCACTACTGATATCATAAGAAGGAACGAGCAATCTATGGTTTTAAAAGTTGATAATCTTGAAGATGGAGATGCACGGGGCGTATACAAAACCACTGATTTCGATTTTCGTCAGTACAAAAACCTTCGCATGTTCGTTCATGCCGAAAAAATGAATGAATCGCAAGAACTTCAAAAAGGGGAATTGAGTGTTTTTATGCGATTTGGCGCTGATTTTACAGAAAACTATTACGAATATGAAATCCCTCTGAATTTTACACCTTGGGGAACAAACGTTTCTGATCCGGAGGCCATTTGGCCTGAAGATAATAGTTTTAATATCGACCTCGAAAAACTTGTGCAAATTAAGCAGCAACGCAATATCGCTATGCGCGATCCTAACTCTCATTTAAGCAATTCTATCCCTTACGTTGTTTATGACGGAAATGCCAAAGTTACTGTTATCGGGATGCCCAGTATAAGCGATGTAAAGGCGGTTTTAATTGGAATCAGAAATCCGAAGCAGATAAATTCGGCTGCCGGAGATGATGGATTGCCCAAAAGTGCCGAAATATGGGTAAATGAAATGCGATTGACTGATTTCAGTAATAAAGGAGGTTGGGCTGCAACAGGGCGTATTTCAGCAAATTTGGCAGATCTTGGCCGGATGACTTTTACAGGCAGCCACAATACTGCCGGGTTTGGAAGTATTGAACAAAGGGTCAATGAAACATTCAGAGAGGCCATTACTTCTTTTGATTTTAGTATGGATATGGAATTAGGTAAATTTTTCACTGAAAAATCAGGTATTCGAATTCCTTTCCATTTTGATTATTCAGAAGCTCAAAGTACGCCACAGTACAATCCTCTGGATCCTGACGTAAAACTCAATGATGAGTTAGAATCATTTGAAACTAAGCTGGAACGTGATTCACTGAAAAGAATTGTTGTTGATTATGTTCAACGGAAGAACATCAATTTTATGAATGTGAGAAAAGATAAGGTTAACAATACCAAAAGTAAAGTTTATGATGTTGAAAATCTAAATTTATCCTATGCATATTCCGAAATTTTTTCGCGCAATATTGATGTTGAATATGATATGAAAAAGGCTTATCGTGGTGGTTTCGGATATAATTTTAATAATAATCCCAAGATCTATAAACCTTTTGGGAAATCAAAATTTCTGGCTCAATCTCCCTATTTAAAACTAATCCAGGACTTTAATTTTTATCTTGCGCCAAAGCAGATTTCGTTTCGGACTGATATGTTCCGTGAACATGATATGCGAACCCTCAGAAATAAAAGCAGGGGAGATGTTCCGATGGAAACATCCTATGTGAAAAAATGGGATTGGAACAGGAACTATAATATTAAATTCGATTTATCACAATCTTTAAAACTTGATTTTAGAGCCAATGCTACGGCTTATATTGATGAGCCACAAGGTAATCCTGAAAAAGGAGATGCTGATTATTCTGGTTATCGAAGGGAGATTTATAAAGAAATTGGCAGCTTAGGTACAATAAACAGATATAATCAGATATTACAGCTGAATTATACTTTACCGTTGCAGAAAATTCCAATTATCGACTGGATGAGTTCTCAGTTTAATTATCAAGGTACATATAATTGGGGAGCTTCACCACGATCGTTACAGGAACGATTTGGAAATCAGATTGAAAATTCAGCTCAAATTCAGTTCACGGGTGATTTCAACTTGACACGGCTGTACGATAAAATCCCATATTTTAAATCGCTAAATCAGCCAACAAGAAGAGTTCAAAACAGAACCCAAACAGCAATAGGACAAAATGTTCAGAAAGAAGTGATGAGAGGCCAGGAGGAAGTTGAATTGTTAAATAGAGTCAATTATCTTAAAGTTGTTGCAGACAATTTTTTAAAATTTTTAATGGGAGTTAAACGTGCTTCTTTTAATTATTCTGAAATTAGTGGCACTTATATTCCGGGTTTTTATCCCGAACCAACCTCTTTCGGAAATTCATGGAAATATAGTCCCAATTCTGATATTCATAATGACGCCCCATCCAAACTTGCACCGGGAATTGGGTTTGTTTTTGGGGATCAGAGGGATATCAGAAATGACGCGGTTCGCTATGGTTGGTTATCTACCGATACCCTTTTAAATCAGCCATATGCAACTAAGAAAACAACTAATTTGACTTTAAGGGCCTCAATTGAACCATTTCCCGGAATTAAAATTGAATTGAATGCAGATCGTGCATATTCCATGAATCATACAGAATATTTTAGGGCTGATGCCAATGGTGAATTCCACTCCTATTCACCGATTGATAATGGAAGTTTTAGTATGTCGACCATCGCTTGGTCCTCTGCCTTTAAAAAGGAATTGGCTGATAACATGTCTGAGAATTTCGAGAAATTTAAAAACAATCGTGAAATAATCGCTTTTAGGCTCGCTGGAGAAAACCCGAACTATTCGGGCCAAACATTTAACACGGATACCATCAACGGGATTACATCGCGTTACCCTGTTGGTTATGGCCCTGCCTCTCAGGATGTATTATTGTATTCTTTGTTGGCGGCCTATACAGGGAAAGATGCAAAAAAAATGTCTTTGACAAAATTCCCTCGAATTCCACTTCCTAATTGGCGGATAACATTTACAGGTTTATCAAAAATTAAAGCCTTGCAAAAATTCTTCAGAAATATCACCATTATGCATGCTTACCGTGCTTCTTACAATGTTGGAAATTTTGTTTCAAGCGTTGGGCGGCAGATGGTTAACGGTTATCCAGCAACATTAAATGTTGACAGGGAAAATTATATTCCGGAATATGACATTTCACAGGTTTCAATTAGCGAGCAATTTGCACCGCTCATAAGCATTGATGTAATTTTACAAAACAGCTTATCTGCAAAAGCTGAAATCAAAAAGTCACGTAATCTTGCATTTAGTTTTACCAACAATCAAATGATTGAAGTAAAAAGTGATGAAATTGTAGTTGGGATTGGATATAGACTTAAAGATGTTTCATTTTCAATGAAATCAAGTGGTGGGGGTAATTCGTCAAGGCGTTTGAGCAGTGATTTAAATTTAAAAGCGGACTTCTCTATGCGTACCAATAAAACTACCCTCAGGCGCATTGATGAGGGAATTAATCAGATTTCATCGGGTCAAAAAGTCATTTCAATTATAACATCGGCTGATTATATGGTAAATCAAAAATTTAATATTCGTTTCTTCTTTGATAAAGTTATCAATAATCCTTTTGTTAGTAATCAGTACCCGAATTCAACAACAAATGGAGGTATAAGTTTAAGATTTATACTCAATTAGTTATTTCGTGGCTAATTTAGAGTGTTTTTAAATTAATTCTTTCATTTTTCTTGATCAAAATATTGTACTTTTGACCCATAATAATTTTAATTAATTAGCAATGAATGTACCTGGAAATTTAAAGTATACCAAAGACCATGAATGGATATTGGTTGAAGGCAACGAAGCAACAATTGGGATAACTGATTTTGCACAAAAAGAGTTGGGAGATATTGTTTTTATTGAAGTTGAAACAGTTGGCGAAATATTAGAAGCCGAAGAGGCTTTTGGTACAATTGAAGCAGTTAAAACCGTTTCTGATATGTTTATGCCGGTAGGCGGGGAAGTAATTGCTTTTAATGAAGACTTAGAAGTAGCTCCTGAGAATGTAAATAAAGATGCATACGGAAAGGGTTGGATTATTAAAATAAAAATTACAAATATACAAGAGCTGGATTCTTTGCTTACTGCCAAACAGTACAAAGATTTGATTGAAGCTTAATTTATATTGCAGGTAAAGGAATGTTCCCATTACACTGTTATACTTATAAATGATGTTAAAAAACTTCTGGCCGGTTTTTTTATGGTCCATAATAATTTTGATCTTGTCAGGAGTTCCTGGAAACATGATTCCAAAGGTTGAAAACTTTTGGAGTTGGCTAAGACCGGATAAAATTATGCACATTTTTTTATATGGGGTGTTTTTTTACCTTTTATTAAATAGTGTGGCAAAGCATCTAAACACAGCTGTTCTGGGAATTAAACGACTCATAATTTTGCTAACTATTGGCATAATATTTGCAGCTTTAACAGAAATATTACAAGCTAAAATATTTATAAACAGAGATGGAAGTTTATATGATTTTATTGCGAATATGATAGGGTGTTTGGCTGGATTAACTATCTATTTAGTGACATCAAAAAAAAAGCATATTAAATTATAAAACAATAAGTTTTTTTAATATTTTAGCAAACGATTTTAAATAATTACAGATCAAGTATAAAACTAATATCATGGATGCAAAAAAGACCCCAAAAGCCGACCTCGAATCAAAAAGAATGCTTTTTGTTCAATTTGGCTTAGTGATAGCCCTTTTTCTAGTGTTTGTTGCTTTCGAGTACAAAAGCTATGAAAAAAGAAAAATAGATATAGGAACGCGTGAGGCTGTTGATATTGTTGAAGAAATTATTCCGATTACGGAACAAAAGGTGCAACCACCCCCACCACCCCCTCCAACTGTAACAACTGTAATTAATATTGTTGAAGATGAAGTTGAGATTGAGACTGAAATCGAGATTGACGCTCAAGCTAATGAGAAAACAGAAATTGCAGAATATGTTCCAATCAAAATGGAGGAAGAAGCTGAAATTAAGGAGGATCACATATTTACCATAGTTGAGGCTGATGCTGAATATCCGGGTGGTGAGAAAGCTAGAATGGAATTTCTTAACAAAAATATTAAGTACCCCACCATGGCTCGAGAGAGTGGAATACAAGGGAGGGTGCATGTAACTTTTGTTGTTGAAAGAGATGGATCTGTTACGGACGTTCAGATTACCCGAGGTATCGGTGGTGGATGCGATGAGGAAGCCGTTAGGGTTGTAAAATTAATGCCTAAGTGGATTCCTGGTAAACAAAGAAACAAACCTGTTCGTGTTCAGTTTAACCTCCCTATTAAGTTTACATTGCAATAAAAAGACTTTTATTTAAATAATAGAAATCCCATAGCCTTAAGCAATGGGATTTTTTTATGTGATCTTATTAAAATATTCTAAAATAATATTGGCTTTTGCATTCCCAATTACTTTTGTAATCTCTTCTAAATTTGCCTCCTGTATGTTTTTGACTGATTTAAATTTCCAGAGTAATTTTTGGGCAGTTGAATAACCAATACCCTCTATTTCGGTCAACACTGATTTAATGGTTCCTTTTTCCATCTTATTGCGATGGTGTGTGATTCCAAAGCGGTGAGCTTCATCCCTGAGTTGTTGAATTAATTTTAAACTTTCAGATTTTTTATTGATATAAAGTGGGACCGAATCGTCAGGAAAATAAATTTCCTCTAACTTCTTTGCGATACCGATGATTGCGATCTTTCCTCTTAAATTTAGCTTTTCAAGACTTTTTATTGCTGCACTTAGTTGGCCCTTCCCACCATCAACCACGATAAGTTGTGGAAGTTCTTTATTTTCTTCAGTCAAACGTTTATACCTTCTATAAATAATTTCTTCCATTGATGCAAAATCATTGGGGCCTTCAACGGTTTTGATATTGTAATGTCGGTATTCATTTTTATCTGGTTTGGCATTTTTAAATGAAACCATTGCAGCAACAGGATAATCTCCCTGCATATTTGAATTGTCGAAACATTCGATGCGAACAGGTAACTCCTTTAACCTTAAATCTTCCATCAGTTGATTGAGAATGCGTTTTGAATGTCGTTCAGGATCAACCAACGATTTTTGTTTCAACTTGTCGAGCTTATAATACTTGGCATTGCGTTCTGAAAGTTCAAGTAATTTCTTTTTATCACCTTGTTTAGGAATGGTAAATTTTATTCCCGGAAACTCCAGTTTAATGTCGTGAGATAAAATAATTTCTTTGGCATTACTTTGAAATCGCTGATGTAATTCAGCTACTGCGATTGCTAAAAGCTCTTCAGGGCTTTCATTAAGTTTCTTTTTGATTTCGATTGAATGTGCCTGAATAATTGCCCCATCAACAACTTTTAAAAAATTAGCAAATGCGTTATGTTCATCCGTAATAATTGAAAAAACATCGACATTATTTATTTTAGGGTTAACAACGGTTGATTTGCTTTTATAACGATCTAATAGTTCGAGTTTCTCCTTAACAATTTGCGCTTTTTCGAAGGCCTCCGCCTGAGCGTAAGAACCCATCAATTTCTTGAGCTGGTTTGCAACGGTACTGATATTTCCTTTGATGATATCAGTAATGTTATCAATTTTTTGACTGTAATCTTCTTTTGATTCCTTACCTACACAAGGACCCATGCAGTTCCCTAAATGATATTCAAGGCATACTTTGAATTTGTTCTGAATAATATTGGATTCTGAGAGATTGTGGTTGCAGTTTCGTAAAGGATAAAGTTGTTTCGTTAAATCCAACAAAGTATTCATCATCCGAACTGAGGCATAAGGACCAAAATAAACCGAACCATCCTTTATCAGATGCCTTGTCGAAATAATTCGTGGAAAATTCTCATTTTTAATGCAAATCCAGGGGAAGGTTTTGTCATCCTTAAGCAAAACATTGTAACGTGGTTGATACTTCTTGATAAAATTATTCTCTAAAAGAAGGGCGTCAAATTCAGTTTCGACCACAATGAATTTGATGTCGGCGATGTTTTTAACTAATATTCTAACTTTACCATTTGCAGTCTGGTCTTTGTTAAAATAAGATGAAACCCTTTTTTTCAGGTTCTTTGCTTTTCCTACATAAATGATTTTCCCATCCTTGTTGAAATACTGATAAACCCCCGCTTTCCCGGGTAGTGATTTTATGATTTCTTTTAATAGATCAATATGTGGATTGGCGTATTTCAACAGATAAAATGTAAAAATTAATTCTCATTTTTTTTCATGGCATCCCAACCTTGCGCTTTTAGTTCTATGGCTGTTCCGGAGCGACTGATCAGGTATTCACCTTCATTTAATTCGGTCATATGGCCAATCACACTAATATCGGTTAACGACTTAATTTTATCATAATCAGCTTGTTTGATCGTAAAGAGTAATTCATAATCTTCCCCACCACTTAAAGCTGCTATTGTTGGATCCATTTTAAATTCTTCTGCCATGCTGATAGTAGTAATGTCGATAGGAATTTTTTCCTCGTAAATCTGACATCCTAACTTAGAATTCTTGCAAATGTGTTTTATTTCAGAAGCCAATCCATCCGAAATATCGATCATTGAAGTTGGCTTAACACCAAGGGCTTTAAGCGATTTTACAATATCAATTCTAGCCTCAGGTTTTAATTGTCGTTCTAAAATATAATCGTAACCTTCTAGCTCCGGTTGCATATTCGGATCTGCTATAAAGGCTTGTTTTTCTCTTTCAAGTAAAAGCAATCCCATATAGGCTCCACCCAAATCACCACTCACACAAATCAAATCATTTTGATTTGCTGTGTTTCGATAAGTGATGTCTTCAAATTCTACTTCTCCGATTACAGTGATAGCTATAAATAAATTACCGGCACTGGAGGTCGTATCTCCGCCAATCAAGTCAACGCCGTATTTTTCGCAGGCCATGTAAATTCCTGAATACAGCTCTTCGAGTGCTTCAACCGAAAAACGATTTGAAGCAGAAATTCCAACGGTTATTTGTGTTGGCAAACCATTCATTGCAGCAATATCCGAGAAATTAACTACTGCTGCCTTATATCCAAGATGCTTTAATGGAGAATAAGTTAAGTCGAAATGAACCCCTTCGGTGAGCAAATCAGTTGAAATTAACAGATGTGTATCCCCAGCTTTTATTACCGCTGCATCATCACCCACTCCCTTAATGGTGCTTTTGTTCTTTAGTATAATATTCTTGGTTAAATGTTCAATAAGTCCAAATTCACCAAGCTCTGATAATTCGGTACGGCTGGTATTTTGATCAATCATGTTTTATACTTTTGATTGTTTGATTTCAGTAGATTTTTATAAAATTAACATTTTTAAAACGGGCAGCAAAATTATAAATTTAATCAGCACCATTTTTTATTATTCTGGCTTATTTTATTTATCTTTGCAGGCCTATTCTTATTTAAACTTAATACAAATAAGATGAAACATTTATAAGAAATGAGCAAGGAGAAAAACAATATATTGGATGAGGTTACCCAAGGTGAATACAAGTACGGTTTTGTAACTGATATTGAAACAGAAACCGCCATTAAAGGGTTAACCGAAGATACCATCAGGTTTATTTCCAATAAAAAAAATGAACCGGAATTTATGCTTGAGCAAAGGTTGAAAGCATTCCGACATTGGCAAAAAATGAAAGAACCGGATTGGGCGCATTTGAAGTATCCACCCATTAATTACCAAGATATTATTTATTATGCTGCGCCTAAAAAGAAAGCGAGTTTAGAAAGCTTGGATCAGGTTGACCCTGAATTGATCGATACTTTCAATAAATTAGGAATTTCATTGGATGAACAAAAACATTTGTCGGGAGTTGCCGTTGATGCTGTTATCGATAGTGTTTCCGTTAAAACTACTTTTCAGGATACCCTATCAAAACACGGGATCATTTTTTGCTCATTTAGCGAAGCTGTTCAAAATCATCCTGATCTGGTAAAAAAATACATGGGCTCTGTAGTTCCTTACACCGATAATTATTTTGCTGCTTTAAATTCTGCCGTATTTAGCGATGGTTCTTTTTGCTTCATTCCAAAAGGTGTAAGATGCCCGATTGAGCTTTCCACCTATTTCAGGATTAATGCTGCTAATACGGGACAATTTGAACGAACATTGATTGTTGCCGAGGACAATTCATACGTGAGTTATATGGAAGGTTGCACAGCGCCGATGCGAGATGAAAACCAACTTCATGCTGCTATCGTAGAGATCGTTGCAATGGAAAATGCGGAAGTGAAATACTCAACCGTACAAAACTGGTACCCCGGTAATAAAGAAGGTGTTGGGGGGATCTATAATTTTGTGACCAAGCGGGGAATGTGCAAAGGAGCAAATTCAAAAATAGCCTGGACACAAGTTGAAACAGGTTCAGCCATTACCTGGAAATATCCTTCCTGCATATTATTAGGCGATAATTCAGTTGGTGAGTTCTATTCGGTAGCGGTTACCAATAATTATCAGCAAGCAGACACAGGGAGTAAAATGATGCATATCGGTAAAAATACTCGTAGTACCATCATTTCAAAAGGAATTTCGGCAGGGCACAGTAATAACAGTTATCGGGGATTGGTAAAAGTTACCAAGAGAGCAGAAAACGCAAGAAATTTTTCACAATGCGATTCATTGCTTTTAGGAGATAAATGTGGGGCGCATACTTTCCCTTACATTAAAACCGATAATAAATCTTCAATCGTTGAACACGAAGCAACGACCTCGAAAATATCTGATGATCAATTATTTTATTGTAATCAGCGAGGTATTGGAACTGAAAGTGCCATTGGATTGATTGTAAATGGATACGCTAAAGAGGTTTTAAATCAACTTCCGATGGAATTTGCCGTAGAGGCACAAAAATTATTACAAATTACCCTTGAAGGGAGTGTAGGATAATCATAAAATAGATAAAAATGTTATTGAGTATTAAAGATTTACATGTTTCGATAAACGGTAAAGAAATTATTAAAGGCTTAAATCTCGGAATCAATTACGGTGAAACTCACGCGATTATGGGACCCAACGGTACCGGAAAAAGTACCCTGGCTGCTGCCATTACCGGTCGTGAGGGTTATGAAATTACCAAGGGAGAGATTATTTATCAAGGGAAAAGTATTTTGGAAATGGCCCCGGAAGATAGAGCCAAAGAAGGGATCTTTTTAAGTTTTCAATATCCGGTTGAGATTCCGGGAGTTAGCATGACCAATTTCATGCGCACTGCTATAAACTCACACAGGGAATATCAGGGAAAAGAACCCATGCCTGCAGGAGAATTCCTTAAAATGATGGATGAAAAAAAGAAAATGGTCGAGATCAATTCAAAACTCACCAAGCGTTCAGTAAACGAAGGTTTTTCTGGTGGCGAAAAAAAGAAAAACGAAATTTTTCAAATGGCCATGCTTGAGCCTACTTTTTCAATTTTAGATGAAACTGACTCAGGTCTTGATATTGATGCACTGCGGATTGTAGCGAATGGTGTTAATTTGCTCAAGACCCCGCAGAATGCCTTTATGATTATCACCCATTATCAGCGATTACTCGATTATATCGAACCCGATTTTGTTCATGTTTTGTTTGATGGACGAATTGTTAAATCGGGCGGAAAAGGATTGGCATTAGAACTTGAAGAAAAAGGATACGACTGGATTAAGCAGGAAGTTGAACGCTAAAATTTAGACACGAAGGATAATGAATAAACGTGACGAACAAATATTACTGGAAAAAAAATTAGTTGATCTTTATGAAGAAAATAAAGAGACTGCTTTTACCAATGATATAAAAACAGTTTCAGCATGCAGAACAGAGGCCATTAAGCATTTCAAAGAAAAGGGCTTTCCGGTGGTTTCAGAAGAGTTATGGCGGTCAACCGACTTATCAAAAGTTTTGTCTCAGGATTATCATCAATTTCTTAAACCTAAAGAGGAGGGTGTTGATTTAAGCAAACTATTTGTTTGTGATGTTCATGATTTTGATACCGAAATCCTTTCGCTGTTAAATGGTTGGGTTGTAAATGGATTTCGGGAGCTTAAGACTTTACCAAATGGAGTTATCATTGGAAGCTTGTCCGAAGCAATGAAAATTTATCCCGGACTAATTGAAAAATATTATAATAAAAGTGAGCATATAAATGATCATTCAATAACCTCTTTAAATACGGCACTTGCACAAGATGGAGCGTTTATTTTTATTCCGGATGGGATTCGGGTAGAAAAACCTATCCAAATGATTAGTATCATCAACCATAATGAAAACCTGATCGTGCAAAACAGGAATATAGTGGTTTTAGGGAAAAACAGCAGTTTAACTCTGGTTCACTGTGATGATTCGACCAACAAATTACCAAGTTTTAATAATTCGGTAACTGAAGTTTTTGTTGGAGAAAATGCAAATCTCGATCACTATAAACTCCAAAATCTGAACAATAATTCGACCCTCATCAATTCAACATTTATCAAACTTGCTTCGAATGCCAACATTTCAAGCAACGCCATTTCGTTGAATGGTGGTTTGATCCGAAACAATATTTTTGTGGCCTTAAATGGAAAAGGTGCAAATGCCAATGTTTACGGTGTATACTTGATGGACAAAAAGCAGCACATCGATAATTACGTTTTTGTTGATCATAAAGTTTCGGATTGTACAAGTACTGAATTGTTTAAAGGAATATTGGATGATGAAGCGAGTGGCGTATTTAATGGGCATATTTTAGTTCAAAGAGATGCACAACGTACCAATGCCTTCCAAAACAATAAAAATATTTTACTGAAAGATACAGCCACAATCGACACAAAACCATTTTTGGAGATTTATGCCGATGATGTAAAATGTAGTCATGGCGCCACCATTGGACAATTGGATACGGAAGCAATGTTCTATATGCGATCGCGCGGAATAAGTGAAGATAATGCAAGAATGCTGTTAATGTATGCTTTTGCTGCAGAGGTAATTGATAAGATTTCAATTGAGGCTTTGCGTAGCAGAATTGACGATATGGTTAAAAAGCGTTTGCGCGGTGAGCTTTCTGTATGTGAAACTTGCGTATTGCATTGCGGAAGTCCGGAAAAAGAAATCCATTTTGATATTGATTTAAGCAAAATTTAGTAATTTTGTGCTTAAGATGAATCCATTTGATATTCAAAAGATTAGGGCTGACTTCCCAATTCTCAACAGAGAAGTGTACGGTAAGAAATTGGTGTATTTAGATAATGCAGCTACTGCCCAAAAACCCCAAGTTGTAATTGATACAATTGTTGATTATTATACTTGGAACAATTCCAATATACATCGTGGAGTTCATTATTTGAGCCAAATTGCAACATCCGCCTATGAAGATGCAAGGGAAAACATTAGAGTTTATATTAACGCCAAAGAAAAGTACGAGATAATTTTTACGAAAGGAACCACTGATGCCATTAATTTATTGGCTTATTCGTTTGGCGAAAAATTTATCCATGCAGGCGATGAAATCATTATATCCGCACTCGAGCACCATTCCAACTTAGTTCCATGGCAGATTTTATGTCAGCGAAAACAAGCCAAATTACAGATTGTTCCGGTTAATGATAAGGGGGAATTTGTTTTTGAGGAATTTGAAAAGCTTTTGAATTCCAAAACTAAATTAGTGGCCGTTGCTCATATCTCGAATGCGCTGGGGAGCATCAATCCTATAAAAAAAATCATCCAAAAAGCTCATGAACGAAATATTCCGGTGATGATTGACGGTGCCCAAGGCATCGTTCATTCAGCCGTTGATGTTAAGGAATTGGATTGTGATTTTTATGCTTTTTCGGGCCATAAATTGTACGCGCCAATGGGAGTAGGGGTTTTATATGGCAAAGAGCAATTTTTAGAGGAAATGCCACCTTATCAAATGGGAGGCGAGATGGTTGACCAAGTGAGTTATCAGCATACAACCTACAATAGTCTTCCCTTTAAATTTGAAGCCGGAACGCCGAATGTGGAAGCCGTGTTGGGTTTGAGTGCAGCGATCAATTATATAAAAAGTATAGGTATTGAACAAATTTCACGGCATGAAAATGTGTTATTGAAATATGCTACACGAGAGTTGAAAAAGATTGAAGGAATCCGAATCATTGGTGAAGCCGATCAAAAAGCAGGGGTAGTATCATTCTTGATTGGGGAAATCCATCCGTACGATGCAGGAACTATTATTGATCATTTTGGAATCGCTATTCGTACCGGGCATCATTGTGCCCAACCAATTATCGATCATTTTAAAATACCCGGCACCATCCGGGCCTCTTTTGCAATGTATAATAATTTTGATGAAATTGACCTACTAATTAATGCTGTCAAACAAGTTAAAAAAATGTTTGAATAACTAAAAAAATCTAAGCTATGGAGGTAGAAAGCATTCGTATCATAGAAGATCAGATTATTGAAGAATTTACCCATTTTGAAGATTGGATGGACAAATACAATTACATTATTGAAATGGGAAAGGATGTTCCTAAAATCGATCCTGATCTTAAAACTGATAATAATTTAATATCCGGGTGTCAGTCGAAGGTTTGGTTACATGCTGAATATAAAGACGGACGAGTTCTTTTTAGTGCCGATAGCGAGGCGGTAATTACACGTGGGCTTGCTAGTTTATTGATCCGTGTAATGAACAAGCAAACGCCGGAAGATATCCTGAATTCTGATTTCTTTTTTGTGAAGAAATTAGGATTGAAAGAGCATTTATCACCCAATCGTTCAAACGGATTGGTTTCAATGATTAAGCAAATGAAGCTTTACGCTCTGGCATTTCAAACTAAAGTATCTAAATGATTTCTTCATTTTGAAAATAATACTATGGCTAATATTGTTGCAAATTCTGAGCTCGAACAAAAGATAATAGAAGCATTAAAAACCGTTTTTGATCCTGAGGTCCCCGTTAATATTTATGAACTAGGATTGATTTATGAGGTTAATGTGGATGATCAAAAAAATGTTAAAATAGTCATGACTCTGACTGCCCCCAATTGCCCTGTCGCCGAAAGTTTGCCAGTTGAGGTTGAAGAAACGGTAAAAGCGCTTGAAGGCGTTAATGAGGTTGACGTGGTGTTAACTTTTGAGCCATCCTGGGATCAGGATATGATGTCGGAAGAAGCAAAACTTGATTTGGGCTTATTATAATAATTGTTATCCATCCCCTATTATTCATTTAATTCCTGTAATTTTGTACGAGAAGTTACTGACTATGGTAGAATATACTGGTGAGCTATTAAAACATATTGAAAATCCTTCCGATTTACGTGAGTTGAGCGAAGAAAAGCTTCCTCAGCTTTGTGATGAGATAAGGGAGTTTATCATTGAAGCTACTTCAACAAATCCGGGTCATCTGGGTGCAAGTTTAGGGGTAGTTGATCTCACGGTTGCACTTCATTACGCCTATAATACCCCTTACGATCGCTTGATTTGGGATGTGGGTCATCAGGCCTACGCCCATAAAATATTAACCGGACGTAAAGACCTTTTTCACTTGAACCGAAAGTTCAAGGGCATCAGCGGATTCCCGAAAATGAGCGAAAGCGAATTTGATGCTTTTGGGGTTGGGCATTCATCAACTTCAATTTCGGCAGCGTTGGGTATGGCCATTGCATCTAATCTAAAAAAAGACAATAATCGTCAGCATATTGCCGTAATCGGTGATGGATCAATGACGGGTGGAATGGCGATGGAAGCCCTGAATAATGCGGGAGTTTCCGGAACAAATTTGCTTGTTATTTTGAATGATAACGGTATTGCTATTGATAAAAATGTTGGAGCACTGAAAGATTATCTGGTTGATATTGCGACATCGCCTGTTTATAATCGACTTAAAAATTTCATTTGGAAATTATTAGGCAAGGTCACCATTAAATATGGGCCTAATCACCAGCGAATTGCCCAACAAATTGAGAATGCCATCAAAGGATCTATCCTCAGAAGAAGTAATTTATTTGAATCCTTTGGATTTCGTTATTTTGGACCGGTTGACGGGCATGATGTAAAAAGACTGGCACGTCTGTTTGTTGACTTGCAAAATATACCCGGACCGAAGCTTCTTCATATTATTACAAAGAAAGGCAAGGGATTAAAATCGGCAGAAAAGGATCAAACCCTTTATCACGCGCCCGGAGCGTTTGATCGAAAAACAGGTCAAATTGTTCAAACCAAGTGTGCAGAAAAACAAGCTCCTAAATACCAGACCGTATTTGGTAGGACCATTTTGGAATTGGCCGAGAAAAATGAAAAAATTGTTGGTGTCACACCTGCAATGCCAACGGGCTGCTCATTAAATTTAATGATGGAAAAAATGCCTGAAAGGGTTTTTGATGTTGGAATTGCAGAGCAGCATGCCGTTACGTTTTCAGCCGGATTGGCTGCCCAGGGAATGATCCCTTTTTGTAATATCTATTCTACCTTTATGCAAAGAGCTTACGACCAACTCATTCATGATGTGGCTCTGCAAAAATTGCCTGTTGTATTATGCCTGGATCGTGGAGGCTTGGTAGGTGAAGATGGAGCCACTCATCATGGGGCATTTGATTTGGCCTATTTGAGGTCTGTTCCGGAAATGATTGTTTCAGCTCCGATGAATGAGGAAGAGTTAAGAAATTTAATGTTTACGGCACAGCTAAAAAATCATGGGGCATTTTCGATACGATATCCGAGAGGAAGAGGGGTAATGCCTGAATGGAAAACAGCATTTAAAGAAATTGAAATCGGTAAAGGACGAATCATTTCTGAAGGTGAAAAAATAGTTATTATTTCGATCGGGCACATCGGCAATACGGTAATAAAAGCATGTGAAAAACTGTTAGAAGAAAATATCCGGATCGGACATTTTGATATGCGGTTTTTAAAACCGATTGATGAAGAAATGCTTCACCATATTTTAAAAAATTATCAAAAAATTATTACGGTCGAAGACGGGACCATTATTGGTGGGTTGGGTAGTGCAGTAGTCGAATTTATGTCCGATCATCATTATCAGGCACCTGTTAAACGATTGGGAATCCCAGATAGGTTTATTGAGCAGGGAAGCATTGCAGAACTAAGCAAAGAATGCGGATTTGATGCAGAAGGGATTTATCAGGAAGTTAAACGGATGTAGTGAAACTACTTGCTTTACTTATAATTTTTTGTGAATATCTCTGAATCATTACGATTTGATAAAGTTCTTGAAAAATTCCTGCAGATTAATAATATCAAATAAATGCAGAGAAGTCAGGATTATGACGAATATGATCACCCATCTTACAAAATTCACTCCTTTTTTCACGGCTAGTTTTGAAGCAAGCAGGGCCCCAATAAAAGAGCCAATGGTCAACATTAGGCCATAGGCCCAGTTTACCTGATCGTTCATGATAAAAATGACCAGTGTAAAGGGAGTATAAAGAAGAACTATTAATACCTTAATGGCATTGGTTTTCACCAAATCGTACCCAACTCCTAAAACCACCCCTGCGATTAAAAGATAGCCAACTCCAATTTGGATAAATCCTCCGTACAATCCAATCCCAAAGAAAATTATTATTTGCCAGATGCTTATTTTTTTTTCAGTAAGTTCTTTTCTTCCATGAAGAAACTTTTTTGGATCGATTAGCATAAATACCATCATCATCAACATGATCACGGCAATGGCTCTTTCGAATATTTCTTCGTTGATATCCACTGCAATCCATGCACCTATCAATGATCCAATTACAGCAGGAATACCTAAGAGCAAACCTTTTTTGGTTTCGAGCACTTTTTGCCTTTTGAAACTTGCAACCGAAGCAATATTTTGTGCCAGAATTCCGATCCGGTTCGTTCCGTTCGCAACATTAGCCGGCAAACCCATCAGCATTAACAGAGGAAGGGAAATAATGGATCCGCCTCCCGCGAGGGTATTGATAAATCCTACAAAAACTCCTGCAACGATCAGGATCATGATTTCATACGTGTTCATCTGAACTTAACTCAATTATTGATAAACTTTTGCGATACTTACTTTTTTCCCAAAAATGCGGATCACAATATACAATGCTAAAATTCCTGCAGGAAATAGCAACCATAAAGATATTCCAAAGGCAGCAGGTAACGTGCCAATTAATACCGAAACCAAACCAACCGATAATGCATAAGGTAATTGGGTTCTAACATGATCGATATGATTACAATTACTGGCCAAGGAGCTAAGTATGGTAGTATCTGAAATGGGAGAGCAGTGATCACCTAAAACAGATCCTGCCAGTACTGCAGATACTACATTGTGGAATATCGACATACTCACATCATAGCTTAATCCGTATTCACCGGCTAGAAGCCAGGAAGCCGGTAATAATAAAGGATATAAAATGGCCATGGTTCCCCATGAAGATCCGGTTGAGAAGGATACAAGCGCTGCAAGTATAAATGTTATTGCAGGAATCAAATAGGGTGAAATAGACATTGCCAACATGCTTTGAGAAATAAAATCAGCAGTATGTAAATGTTCGGTCACCATCGCAATTGACCAGGCCAAAACCAAAATAACAACTGCAGTCAACATGGTGCGAAATCCATTAATCAGGCTATCGATACTGTCTTTTAAACTGAGAATCCGCTGCCCAAGTGTGAGCGCAAAAGCAACCAAAACACTTGAAATTGATGCCCATAATAAAGCCTGATAAGAATCGGCATTGCCAATAATGGTAGATATTTTTTTGGTTAAACCAATAGTTGTATCATTCCAAACGGCTTCATCCCAACCCGTATAGGCGAGTCCTGCAAAGGTTCCGAAAATGATCACTAAAACAGGGATAACTGCATTGTACCATCGTGCTTTTATGGCATCTGAAATCTCTAGGTCATTAGAAAATTCCTGATTTAATTTTTGTTCTGTGATACCTACTGTTCTTGCTCGTCGCTCAGCTTTGAGCATCGGGCCGTAATCTACCTTTCGGTAGATCAGTATTAAAATAAAAATTAAGGTAAAAATAGGATAAAATGAATAGGTCAATGAATTAAGGAATACATTATAAGCACTTTCGTCCAGATTGAGCGTATCGATCCCATTTTGGATATAACTTATTTCTGCACCGATCCAGGTGGTAATAAAAGCAATGGCCGCAACAGGGGCCGCGGTTGAGTCGACAATATATGCCAGCTTTTCTCTTGAAACCCTGAGCTTATCCGTAACCGGACGCATGGTATTCCCCACTACAAGCGTATTGGCATAATCGTCAAAAAAAATGGCAACACCCATAATCCATGTAACCAGTTGACCTGATCGGGGACTCCTGGCATATCTTGATAAAATATTTACAACCCCTTTCATTCCTCCGTTTTTGGTAATCAGATTTACCATACCGCCAATCAGCAATGAGAAAATGATGATTGATAAATGCCCACGATCACTAAGCGTTGTAATAAGATAAGTGTCGATGAAAGAAAAAATGCCTTGAAAAATGGCAATAAACAAATTACTGCCCTGATAAAAATAGATGATGGTTGTTCCAAAAAGTATTCCAATGAATAAAGATGAATAAACTTCACGGATCCATAAGGCCATCAAAATGGCGATTAAAGGCGGAAATATTGACATCCAAAGTGGAATGGGCGAATTGGTTTTCGAATAATCAAAACTTCCAATCTGAATATAGGTTGTTTCCTTTTTGATGTATTTGTAGGGGATATGGATCACTCCATCTTTTAATGCTGCTTCAACCGATTTTCCATTCAATAAGATTTTGGGGAAATCATCATTTTGCATTAATCCCTGTATTTCGGGAGAGGGAATAATCTCAATTTCAATATTAACATTCTGAACGATGATCGATGGAAAGTTTACCTTAAAATCAGTTTCTTTGAATTGATAATCGGCTGCTATTTGAGAAAACGACAATTTTACAAATAAAACGAAAAAGACGAAGAGAAGATTTTTTTTTAGCACAGATATATTTTTTTGCCGTAAAAATAAGGATTTAATCCAAAGCACAAAATGAAATAGATGAAGAGTTGGAAGTAATAGATATACTCAGGTGAAATTTTGTTTTTGTTGATCATATAAAGTAATACAATAGAAATACATTGTACTACAATTGAAAGATATTCAATTTTCAAATTGCCACACTTTCAAATTTTCAAATTATCTTATTGCCCATCGTATTTTTCAATATCCTCACTAAAATAATCCAGTTTAATTCCAACTTCTTTAAACATTTCTTCCGATTCGGTAGCGGAGTGATATCTTTTTTCACAAACCACCCTTACGATGCCACAATTGATAATGAGCATGGCACAGGTACGGCAAGGGGTCATTCGGCAATAGAGGGTCGAGCCTTCGAGTGCGATGCCCAATTTAGCAGCCTGACAAATTGCATTTTGTTCAGCATGAACGGTACGAACGCAATGTTGGGTCACTGTCCCGTCTTCATGATGAAGTTTTTTAAATAAATGGCCGACTTCATCACAATGATGCAGGCCTCTTGGCGAACCTACATAACCGGTCACGAGCATTTGTCGGTTGCGAACTATTACACAGCCGCTTCTTCCTCGGTCGCAGGTTGCGCGTTTCGAAACTGCATCGGCCATCCCGATAAAATATTCATCCCAGCTGGGTCGTTTATGCGTATTATTCGGTTTGCTCATATTCCTTTAATTATAGAATGTTCAACATGATTTGATCTACTTGCTCATACAATTGAGTGATGTCCCTATCATTAGTCAGTACAAAATCAGCCAACTCAATACAGCGTTTTAGGTTTTGTTTGTTCGGATCATCCGATTCAAATTCTCTTTTTTCATTTTGAAGAAAAGTTTCATATGAAATGTGATCGGTTTCCGATTTTCTGAGTTTGATGCGATCAAATCGAATCTTGCTTTCTGCATCAATTGCCAATAAATAGAAGTTTTTCTTTTTTCTTAAAGAGGTAATTTCACCTTCGGTACGGATGCTTTCAATAATACAATTAGCGCCTATTTCAATAGCCTGATTGTATAACTGATCAATGACATAGGATGGAGAATTGGCAGCTCTCAACTCGTTGGCAACACTGGTCATCGAATCGCGGTTAATTTCCAACTTTCGACGTTTGATTTCTTCAATTAAAAAACCACGAACCGAATAATGGCTAAATCCTTTTTCGTTTTCCAGATAATCTACGATAGTTCCTTTTCCTGCACCTAAAGTGCCTGTTATGCCGATTATGATCATGTGGTAAATTTAGTGAAAAGAAATCTGAAGATGTGACATACGTAGAAATTATTATTCAGACATTATTCGTTTGACATTCAGTGGACATACAATAGTCATACGTTGTAATACATAGTAATACGATTGTTGAGGTAGCTTTTAACAATGAAACAATCGAACAATGAGACACGTTAACACATAATCACGCGAACACCCATACACATCTTTCAGTAAATTGACATTCAGTAGACATACAATAGTCATAGGTTGAAATACATGGTAATACGATTGTGAATAGGAAATTTTAACAATGAAACACATTAACACTTAAACACGTTAACACACAAACACGTTAGTAATGGAACAGTATCGAAACATAGTTCACAACTTCATCAGAAGAATGAACCTCCCCCGAATGTCCTCGCTTTAACAAAGTGAGTTTTGGATTTTCTAAAGTCAGTTTAGCATATTCGATTAGGCTCAAAATAGGGCCAAAACCACAAACTGAAATGTTTTTCGAATTTACCTGCGCTTCAACCCCTTTTGAATTGAGCTTGTAAATTTCTTTTAATACGTAATCATCCATCTCCTTTCCTCTCTCGGGACTTAGAAAATGCGAAAAATCAGAAGAGGCAATAAAGAAAACATTTTTGCCACTTTGTTTAACTGATTTAAAAATGGCTGAGGCAATCAGTTTGGCATTTGATAAATTTTGTACCGACATGGTGATGGGGACTATCTTAAAATCATAACCCAACACATATTTCAAAAATGGCAGCATCACTTCGGCAGCATGCTCGTACAAATGTGCTGCTTCCGACTTCGGGAATCCTAAAGAATCCATTAAATCCAAATCAAGATTTACATTGCCAAAAGGAGTTTCCCAGACTTCATTTTCATCGACTGCAATTGGCGGTCCAAATCCCCTATGATTTGGGTTGATGATAAAAAAAGTATCCGGTTTGGATGGCAGGTTTCTTAATATTTCAAATACATGAATAGCCTGGTAACCTGAATAAATAAACCCTGCATGAGGAACAATGGCCCCGATTGGATTTGCTTTTGCTAGTGCATAGTCGATGTTTTTTTCTTCAGCAGCGAGGATCTTTTTGTACAAGTTAATTATTTCTTGTTGAGTGGCAGGATAAAACCTGCCTGAGTGTGCAGCTTTCCTGATTTTCATGACGAATAATATTTAAGGATTTGTTGACCGCAATGCGCACAATTTCCTGATTTATCAAGGTGTTCAATCTTTGTGATATAACCTGAGCGGGAAATTAGCGGAGCATTACAATTAGGGCAAAGGGTATTTTGTCCTTCTAAAGTTTTCATGTTACCAAGATAAACATATTGAAGTTTACGACGGGCAATTTCATAAAGCGTTTCAAGTTTTAATTCAGGAGTAGGAAGATTTTTAATTTTGAACATCGGGAAATAACGTGAGATATGAAGCACGGTATCCTCACCAATTTCCTCCGCAATCCAATCAACCATTTCTTTAAACTTTTCTTCATCATCGTTTAATCCCGGGATGACCAAGTTGGTCAACTCAATATGCTTACCTGCATCTTTAATTTGTTTAATGCTTTTTAAAACAGGAGCTAACCTGGAGGAAGTGAGATTTTTATAAAATTCTTCGGTAAATCCTTTTAGGTCGATACTAAAAGCATCCACAAACCCAATCAGCTTGCTTAGTGGATCAGGGTTAATAAATCCATTACTAACAAATACATTTTTTAATCCATTTTGATGAGCCAATCGTGAAGTTTCAAGCACAAATTCGTACCAAATAATGGGCTCGTTATAGGTATAGGCCAATCCAATATTTTCAGGGTTTTCAATTGCCATTTGCACTATTTCTTCAGAAGTATAATTTTTTAAAAAAGCAAATTCATCAACCGTAACCTGTGAAATTTCATAATTCTGACAGAATTTACATTTCAAATTGCAACCAACGCTACCAATCGAAAGGATTTTTTTGCCGGGGTAAAAATGATAAAGGGGTTTTTTTTCGATGGGATCCGTAGAGATTGCACTGAGCTTTTCATAGTTTTCGGAAAATAAATCCCCTCCAATATTTTTACGCACCAAACAGATTCCTGATTTACCATCGTCGATCAGGCAATGATGGGGGCAGAGATTACATCTTACATTCTTTTGCCCCAACTTTTCGAAGAAAACTGCTTTTTTCATGAGTCAGATTTTAGATGCCAGACACAAGACACAAGACTTGTTTGCGATTCGTTAGTCAAGATTTAATAATTCATTTTTAATAAACTAGTAACCAGCAACCAGAAACCAGTATCAAGACACAAGAATTGATAATGTCATAAAGATCAAAAATAATCAATCTAAGCGCTTTCCTCTTTTATTTCACTGATCCAGTGTGTCATTTTAACCGGTTCAAATCCTTTCAGCTTTTCCATGAGAGAGTCAATTTGATCACTCACCATTAAATTATTGCGGTGTTCGGCACGAATAAATCCCCGGTCGACTGCATGATCAAGAAATTTTAACAGATGATCGAAGAACCCATCCACATTTAAAATTCCAATGGGTTTATCGTGAACGCGTAATTGAGTCATTACCATCATCTCAAATAATTCGTCCAAAGTTCCTACTCCTCCCGGAAATGCTATAAATGCATCCGAAATTTCAGCCAATAATATTTTTCTTTCCTGCATCGAATTAACCACATGAAGCTTGCTCAGCTTGGTATGCCCAACCTCGATATCGATTAAAAATTGAGGGATCACACCAACTACCCTTCCACCATTTGCAAGCATGGTATCAGCCAAAATACTCATAATCCCAACGTTTGACCCACCATAGGTAAGCTCAATATCATTGGCACAAAAATACAGTGCCAGTTTTTTGGCTTCTTCTTTAAAAACTTCCCGATTCCCCATTGATGAACCACAAAATACGCTCACACTTTTCATTGACAATTTTCTTATTTTTGTTAATTAAACCAAAGTTAGCAAAATGAATACGAAATCGTTATACCCGCTAAAATTTAATTCAATTTATAAAGATAAAATTTGGGGAGGTCAGAAGATTAAAACAGTGATGGGAATGGATTTTTCACCCCTTATTAACTGTGGGGAAGCCTGGGTATTATCTGGTGTAGAAGGGGATCAAAGTGTGGTTGTTAACGGATTTTTAGCCGAGAACGAGCTCAATGAACTGGTTGAAATTTACATGGGTGAATTGGTTGGTGAAAAGAATTATGAAGAGTTTGGCGATCAGTTTCCGATCCTGGTTAAAATCATCGATTCAAACGACTGGCTCTCCATTCAGGTGCATCCCGATGATGAGTTGGCCATAAAAAGAGGCCTGGATAGGGGGAAGACAGAAATGTGGTATTTATTGGATGCCGAAAAAAATGCCGAAATTATTTTGGGCTTTAATAAGGAAATCAAAAAGAATGATTATCAGGAACTGCTCAATGATAAAAAATTAAAATCGGTATTAAATGCTGAAAAAGTGAAAGCCGGGGATGTTTTTTATGTGCCTGCAGGCAGGGTACATGCTATTGGCCCGGGTATCCTTTTAGCAGAAATTCAACAAACCTCCGATACCACTTACCGCATTTATGATTGGGATCGAATTGGTGTGGATGGCCTCATGCGGGAATTGCACATTGATGAAGCCCTGGATGCCATCGATTTTAAAGTTCAAAAGAATTATAAAACCGAATATTCAGTAGAAAAAAACAAGACTTCAAAAGTAGTGAAGAGTAAGTACTTCACTACAAATTTGATAGATATGGATGTTCCGTTAAGCAAGGATTACAGCGTACTTGATTCGTTTGTCATTTATTTGTGCGTTGAAGGCAGTTATGTATTATTGTTTGGAGACGAAAGACTTACTGCGCGAAAAGGGGAAACGATACTGATTCCGGCTATCATGAATGAGGTTAAAATAATTCCGGCCCCAAAAGCAAAGATTTTGGAGGTCTATATCGCATGACATAATTTTTGGACTTGTTAATCGGTCTTTAATTATTTCTTTTTTCGTATAATTAGAATCGATTTTATTAAAAAATCTTTAAATGAAATAATAGGATTAGCATATATTTGAATACTGATAACATTCCAAAACAGACATAAATGATTCAAAAGATTATATTATCGCCTTTTCAAAAATTTGTTAAGATTGAAAGTTTTAGTGGTATATTGTTATTGATTGCTACTATCATTGCAATGCTTTGGGCAAACTCGCCTTTCGGCGAATCATATCAATCGCTTTGGCAATATAAAATTGGATTTTCTACCCAAAACTTCGAACTAAGTAAACCATTATTGCTTTGGGTAAATGATGGATTGATGGCCATTTTCTTTTTCTTAATTGGCCTGGAAATAAAAAGGGAATTTTTAATTGGAGAATTAAACTCGGTTAAAAAGGTTGCTTTCCCTCTCTTTGGGGCACTTGGAGGAATGTTGTTTCCGGTTTTAATGTTTTTTGTGCTAAATAATAAGGTTGAAACAAGCGTAGGATGGGGAATTCCGATGGCTACAGATATTGCTTTTTCACTGGCGGTTCTGAAAGTTTTAGGTGATAGGGTTCCACTCAGCCTTAAATTATTTCTGACCGCATTTGCCATAGTGGACGATATTGGAGCTGTTTTGGTTATTGCAGTTTTTTATAGCGGAAACGTTAGCATTGCTTTACTTTTCGTGGCGATGGTATTATTGGGGATTTTATACTTTTTATCTCTTAAAGGATATTATTCAAAATTCCTGATTATTATTTTTGGGATCGCAATTTGGGTACTATTCTTAAAATCAGGCATTCATCCAACAATTGCCGGGATCTTATTAGCCTTCTCAGTTCCTGTCAGGCAAAAAATTGATACACCAACCTTTATTGATAAATTGGTGACAATAACCAATAATATTAAAAAAGCCGCTGTTTCGAAAAAACCAATTTTATGTAAGGAACAAATAGAACAAATTGATGATCTGGAAGACTGGACCAACAGATATCAATCTCCTCTGCAACATTTAGAGCATAAATTGCACGATTGGGTTGCCTATTTTATTATTCCCGTTTTTGCACTCGCTAATGCAGGAGTGTTCATCAGTAGGGGAGTTGAAATTGATGAAAACTTAATATGGACTATAATTTTATGTTTGGTTTTGGGTAAAAGTATAGGTATTTCATCAGTTATTTTGATTACTAAAAAAATCAGATTAGTTGAGATTCCGGAAGAAATAACGCACCGGCATATTATTGGCGTTTCTTTTTTGGCTGGTATTGGGTTTACGATGGCCATATTTATTGCAAGTTTGGCCTTTGAAAGCAACCCAATATATATCGATTCAGCTAAAATTGGGATTCTTATCGGGTCATTAATTTCAGCAATAATTGGGTATATTATTTTAAGAACCACTGGCAAAAAATCATTCAGAAATGCTAATAAAAACAGTGCAATACAGAGCGAGGACGATTATCTTGGCATTCCGTGTAGCCAAAAAAATAAAGGATAATCACATGAAGAAATTATGTCTAATTGTTTTTGTCTTTTTCATAGCAAATTGGACAATTGCACAGCAGATTACAGATACAAACTATCATCCTAATATCCTAAACCCTGTTTATGAAATAGGAAAAGGACCGATCATATTTATCGACGAGGGTCATTATAATTTCCATACAAAAGAAGGCAGATATAAATCCTTCGCGAACTTTGTGGAAAAGGATGGCTATGTAGTAACGGAATATATGGGTGAGTTTAATGAGAATGAATTATTGAAAGGAAAAATCCTTGTTATTTCAAACGCGATCAACCAAATTAATGAACAGAATTGGTATGTACCGACCCCTTCGGCATTTACAAAGACAGAAATAGAAACAGTTAAAAATTGGATTAGTGAAGGTGGAAGTTTATTTTTAATTGCCGACCACATGCCTTTTGGTGGTGCGGCAACCGACTTAGCTGTAGCATTCGGGTTTGAATTTTCAAACGGATTTGTAATGGATACCTTATCTCCCGGTCCGGCTTTTTTTAATCTGAAAGAAGGGACCCTTTTTGAAAGCATTATTACCAAAGGCAGGAATCATGAGGAACGTGTAGAACAGATTGCAACGTTTACCGGCCAGGGTTTCAAAATGCCCGGTGATGCTGTCCCCATTTTAATTTTTAATGAGAAATATGTGAACATGATTCCTGATTCTGCATGGGTATTTGAAGCGAAGACCCCCAGGATTAATGCCAAAGGACTTGCACAGGGAGCCTTTAAAAAGTATGGAAAAGGAAAAGTTGTGGCATTTGGCGAAGCCGCCATGTTTTCTGCTCAACTCGCAGGACCACAAAAAATAAGAGTTGGAATGAATGGCGATATGGCTCCTGAAAATCACCAACTATTATTAAATATCATTCATTGGCTGGATGGGAAACTTGAGTAGTTAAGCTCGTTTTTCTTAACCTAATTTGATATTTAGGTATTGTTGTGAAATTCGACGGGTTGGAATCCATGTAGCAAGTATGCCAATGATAAATACGGTAAAAAACACGTAAACAAAATCTGTCCATTGCAAAATCACGGGATAGGAATTCACGATGAATGCTCCATTGGCATCTCCCAAACCAACAAGCCCGAATTGCATTTGCATCACACAAATGAGGGTGCCTAAAATCAATCCACTGAGGGCACCTATCATTGAAATTAAACTTCCTTCAAATAAAAAAATTCTTCGGATCAATTGATTGTTCGCACCCATACTTTGCAGCACGGCAATGTCTTTTTTCTTGTCGAGGATGAGCATGCTCAATGACCCGATTACATTAAAAGTGGCGATGAGCAGAATGAAAGTCAAAATCAGAAAAATGGCCCACTTTTCCGATTTCATGATTTTATAAAGCAATTCCTGCTGTTCGAAACGATTTTTTACCTTAAAATCGGGGCCTAAAAGGCTTTTAATCTTGGATTGAACTTGATCTGAATTTGCTCCTTCACCAAGCCCGATTTCAAGATAACTGATCTCATCATCATATTCCAAAATTTCTTTCACAAATGTGAACGGGGCAAAAATATATTTTGAATCAAAATTCTGTTCAACCATAAATACGCCCGAAACCAGAATGTTTTGGCGACTAAAATCCTGTTCGGGATTGAGGTTAAATCCTTTGCTTTTTCGGGGTGCTAGAATACTGATGGCCTCTTCTTCCAGTTTTATTCTAAAATCCAGAAAATAAGCCACCCCGGATCCGATAATAGCATAATTTAATCCTCCCTGCTTAAGTTTAAATTCCCCGTCAACCATACAGGAATCCAAACCCGACATATCCGTATAATGTTCGGGAACTCCCTTGATATTTGCAAAATGTTGCTTATCTCCACTTTGAATTAAAACATTTTCTTCAATTACTTCCATAAAAAAATCTACCCCATCAAGGATCTTAATTTCGGCGGATGGGAATTGCGAAAGTTTGATGGTTTTTCCTTCGCTAGGGGTGATCACCAAATCGGGATTGAAATTATTAAAGAGTGAAATCACAAGACCTTCAAAGCCATTAAAGACCGACAAAATAATGATGAGGGCCATGGTGCCAATGGTAATCCCTGCAACAGAAATCCCGGAAATAATATTGATGATATTATGCGATTTCTTTGAGACTAAATAACGTTTAGCTATGTAAAACGAAAAATTCAAAAATTAAGGGGTTTTTAGTAAATTTTCGATGTTCTCGATATAATCGAGCGAATCGTCGATATGAAACTGCAATTCAGGTACTACTCGCAATTGATTTTTGATTCGTCCTGCCAGTTTGTGCCGCGTTTCTTTTTTATGTTCTTTTATTTTCTCCAATATTTCCGAGTTATCAGCCCCCGGCGAAAAAATACTCACAAATGTTTTGGCAAATGAAAGATCGGGACTAACCGTAACTTTCGTAACGGTGATCATTGCTCCGGAGTAATGTGCCTTACTGTCATATTGTAAAATTTCCCCCAGATCCTTCTGAAGCAATTTCGAAATTCGATTCTGTCGTTTTGATTCCATAATGCAAAAATACTACATTTCAGTAAAGATAAACAAAGTAGAAAGAACGCCTATATGGCATTTTAATTATATTTGCATTTAATGAAGAATCTAATCAAAATATTAAGATATATAATTCCTTATTGGGGTAAAGCCTTGCTAAATATAGGATTCAATATTTTAGCCATTCTGTTTTCTTTAGCTTCGTTCACTTTATTTATTCCGGTTTTAAATATTCTTTTTAAAACAGCCGATCTTTCTGAAAAAGGTGCTGAAATTGCTGAAGATAAAGTTCCAGTTGAAATTATTGAAATCGTTAGTTATAATTTCAATTCACTGAAGGAGTATTTTAATTCGGTTAAGGAATATCTTTACTATCAGATAGAAATGTTAATCGTGAAGCAGGGAGAGATGCAGGTGTTGCTCTATATTTGTATCTTGATAGTAGTGCTTTTCTTTCTCAGAAATCTGTTCCGTTACCTCGCTTTGTTTTATTTAGCCCCAATACGTAGTAATGTTGTAAGGGATATCAGAAATAAATTGTATCGCAAAATATTGATTCTTCCACTCTCATACTATAGCGAGCAAAGAAAGGGAGATATTATTTCTCGTATGACAGCTGATGTTCAGGAAGTTGAAGTATCAATTATGAGTTCATTGGAGATGATGTTTCGTGATCCGATCAATATCATCGTTTATTTAATTGCCCTAATGGTAATCAATGCGCCACTTACCTTATTTGTGTTGGTTTTATTTCCAATCAGTGGTTTTATTATTGGCAGGATTGGCAAAAGTCTGAAAAGATCATCTGTGAAGGGGCAGAAACAGTTAGGAGTACTCCTGTCGATCATCGAAGAAACCATTTCAGGTTTAAGGATCATCAAAGCATTTAATGCCATCAATCTCAGTGATAATAATTTTAAAACTTCCGATCAGTATTATACCCGAACAATGATACGTTTATACCGTAAACGTGATTTGGCTTCACCAATAAGTGAGTTTTTATCCTCTATCGTGATGGTCATCGTATTATGGTATGGAGGCCGACTGGTTCTCAGTCCTGAAACCGAGCTCGATGCGGCTATGTTCATGACTTATTTGATCATTTTTTCTCAACTAATGCCTCCTGCCAAATCAATGACTACAGCTATTTATAATATTCAGAAAGGGGGAGCTTCCGTGGAGCGGATCCATGAAGTATTAGATGCCGAAGAAGTCATCGTGGAAATCGAAAATCCAAAAACAATCAGTGAATTTAAATCGGCAGTTGAATATAAAGATGTCAGTTTTTCTTACGACAAAACTGTCGTTCTTAAAAATATTTCTTTAAAACTTGAAAAAGGAAAAACCATTGCGCTGGTTGGACCTTCAGGCGGTGGAAAATCTACATTTGTTGATTTATTGCCCCGCTTTTACGATTGTGTCTCAGGTGAAATATTAATTGACGGCACCTGTTTAAAAGAATTTAAAATCGACGATGTCAGAGGACTCATGGGAATAGTTTCGCAGGAGACCATCCTTTTCAATGATACGGTGATGGGAAATATTACCATGGGTATCGAAAATGTAAATGAAGATGATGTGATTGCTGCTGCAAAAGTAGCCAATGCGCATGAATTCATTTCAAAAATGGAGAATGGATACCATACAAATATTGGTGATCGGGGTGTAAAACTCTCCGGGGGTCAGCGACAGCGAATTAGCATTGCGAGGGCCGTTTTGAAGAATCCACCAATTCTTATTTTGGATGAAGCCACCTCGGCACTTGACACAGAATCTGAACGTTTGGTTCAGGATGCGCTCTTGAAACTCATGCAAAACCGTACTTCCATCGTTATTGCGCATCGTCTGTCTACCATTCAATTTGCCGATGAAATTGTTGTGATCAGTAAAGGGGAGATTGTTGAAAGAGGAAAACATGCCGAATTATTGGCGCTAGGTGGAGTTTACAAAAGGTTGTTCGACCTGCAATCTTTTGCCTGATTAATCTGGTTTAATCTTCAATTGTTTATAAGTGTACAAACGCAAATTTGTTTAGGAATGTGCAAATTATGTAATTTTACCACCTCATATTTTATTATATGGAATTATTAAAAGAGAAAATAAAAAAGATCGCATCTGATTATAAGGATGAATTAATAAAAATCAGGAGGCATTTACATGCCAATCCTGAATTATCAAATCAAGAGTATAAAACAGCTGAATATATTGCAGATAAGCTTAGAAATTTAGGAATAGAGGTTCAGACAGGAATTTTTAATACAGGCCTGGTTGCGATTATTAAAGGCAAAAACCCGTACAAAAAAGTGATTGCCCTGCGTGCCGATATTGATGCATTGCCTATTCACGAAAAAAATGATCTTCCTTATAAATCTTTAAACCCCGGAGTGATGCATGCTTGTGGGCATGATGTTCATTCTTCTTCATTAATTGGAACAGCTAAAATTTTAAATGATTTAAAAGGTGAATTTGAAGGTACGGTTAAACTAATTTTCCAACCTGCCGAAGAAAAAATTCCGGGTGGGGCTAAGCCGATGATTGAAGCTGGAGTCCTAAAAAATCCCCGACCAGAGTTTATGTTTGGGCAGCATGTTTACCCCGATTTAGAAGCAGGTAAAATAGGAATCAGAGCTGGTAAATATATGGCCTCGGCCGATGAAATTAATATTACGGTTAAAGGCAAAGGTGGTCATGGAGCTATCCCTTATGCTTTGATCGATCCGGTACTTATCGCCTCTCAAATTGTTGTAGCGATGCAACAAATCGTAAGCAGAAATGCACATTTTAATGTTCCAACAGTTTTATCTTTTGGGCGCTTTATTGCCGATGGAGCTTATAATGTGATCCCTAATGAAGTAACACTTAAAGGTACTTTCAGAACCTTTGATGAAGATTGGCGTGCATTGGCACATCAAAAAATAGAAACTATGGCCAAATCTATCGCTCAGGCCTATGGGGGAGATTGTGAAGTATTTATCGACAAAGGATATCCTTTTTTGGTAAATGATGAGGCTTTGACAGGCAGAAGTTTTAATTACGCCAAAGAATATTTGGGAGAAGAAAATGTTGTTGAGCTGGATTTAAGAATGACTGCTGAAGACTTTGCTTATTTTGCTCGGGCAGTGCCAAGTTGTTTCTATCGTCTGGGAGTGAAAAATGATGCAAAAGGAATAAATTCCGGTTTGCATACTTCAACTTTCAATGTTGATGAATCAAGCCTGGAAGTAGGAATGGGCCTGATGGCCTGGTTTGCAATAAGCGAGCTGATGCATTAATTTGAAAAATTCTGTAATAAAATAAATTTAAAAAATGAGAAAATTTGTCTTTGGACTGATGCTATTAATAGCCTTTTCGGTTTCGGTGGATGCCCAAAATTATAATACCGGTATTGGTTTCAGGGGTGGTTTGTCCAATGGGTTAACCATTAAGCACTATGTAAGTTCATCTAGTGCCATTGAAGGAATAATTGCGGCCAGATGGGGCGGAATGATCATTACCGCACTTTATGAGTTTGACAATGAATTCAATACCGAAGGGTTGAATTGGTATTATGGTGCCGGAGGACATGTGGGTATATGGAATACGCCAAAACATGCTTCATGGTGGGTTGAAGGGGATGTAAGTTCTCCGATTGTTGGAGTGGATGCAGTTTTGGGGATTGAGTATACTTTTCCGGAGTTCCCTCTAAGTATTTCACTTGATTGGAAACCAGCTTTTAACTTAATTGGATACACAGGAGTTTGGGTTGATTCCGGAGCTTTTTCAATTAGATATGTGTTTTAAAATTATCTGATCACCTGAACTAATCTCTGAAAAATAAATCATAGAAATAAAATGAAAGTTGACGGTCAGGAATACCGCACCATTTGGATGGAAGGAACTACGGTCTTTATGATCGAGCAGAATTTACTTCCATTCGAATTTAAAATTCATGAATCAAGTTCTTACTTTGAAACTTGCTTTGCTATTACCACAATGACCGTTCGCGGAGCAGGGGCCTTGGGGGCTGCCGCCGGTTTTGCCATGGCCCAGGCATTCATGCATGCCCCTGTGAATGGTTATTGGGATTTTATTGTTCAGGCCAGAGAAGAAATTGAAGATACGCGCCCCACTGCCAGAAACTTATTTTACGCAGTGGACAGGGTGTTCAAGGCAGGGAAGAATTCAGCAGAAAATGCAGTAAAAGAAGCCCAACTCATTGCCGAAGAAGATGCACGTGATTCAAGGATGATTGGTAAGTTTGGTGCCGAATTATTTGGTGATGAAACAAGGGTTTTAACTCATTGTAATGCAGGTTGGCTGGCATTTGTAAACTATGGAACAGCACTTTCGCCAATATATTATGCAAATAAAGAAGGAAAAAAAATTTTTGTTTATGTGGATGAAACCCGTCCACGGAACCAGGGAGCAAAACTGACTGCCTGGGAACTCAAAAATGAAAAAATCGAGCATGTGATCATTCCCGACAATGCCGCTGCACACTTCATGTCCCAGAAAAAAGTGGACATGGTTATTGTTGGAGCCGATCGAATTGCCTCTAATGGAGATGTGGCCAATAAAATTGGCACCTTGGAAAAAGCCATTATTGCAAAAGAATATGATATCCCCTTTTATGTAGCGGCACCTACTTCTACGTTCGACCTTGAATGCAAAAGTGGACAAAATATCAAAATCGAAAATAGAAGTGAGGAAGAGGTATTATTCCAAACCGGGATGGATGCCAATGGAAATGTTAGCCGGATCAGGGTTGCAGCCATGGGCTCACCTGCCGAAAACCCTGCTTTTGATGTTACCCCTGCCAAATACATCACGGGAATTATTACCGAAAAAGGCATTATCAAGCCCTGTGTTCAGTCTATTAAAAAGGTTTGTAAAAGCTAGTTTCAAGGATTTTCCGTCTAAAGATAGAATGCTTCTAAATAATTTGTAATTTTGACCGATTATGACGGAGCAACCTATTTCAAAATACAGCATTACTGATTGGCTTCCAACCACACTCGAAGAGGTTAAAAGAAGGGGTTGGGATCAGTTGGATGTAATCCTTTTCTCAGGTGATGCTTATGTGGATCATCCTTCATTTGGTCATGCCGTAATTAGCCGTATTATTGAGCAGGCCGGATTTAAAATTGCCATTGTTCCCCAACCCAACTGGCAGGATGATTTGCGCGATTTTAAAAAACTTGGCAAACCCAGATTATTTTTTGGTGTAACTGCCGGATGTATGGATTCGATGGTTAATCATTATACTGCCAACAAACGGCTCCGTTCGAACGATGCCTATACACCGGATGGTAAAGCCGGATTTAGGCCTGATTATGCTACCGTTGTTTATTCAAATATTTTAAAGAAAATTTATCCGGATATCCCTGTTGTTATTGGTGGGGTAGAGGCTTCATTGCGCAGGGTTACCCATTACGATTATTGGTCGGATCAGTTAAAACCTTCCATTTTGGAAGAGAGCAAAGCTGATTTGCTTGTCTACGGAATGGGCGAACAGGCTTTAAAAGAAATACTTGTCCGACTAAGTAACAACCATTCAATTCAGAAACTTAAAGACATTCGTCAGACTGCTTTTTTGCAGGATGAAACAATGGAATTGCCGATTTCGGATTGTGCAACTGTGGAAATTAATTCGCATAAAGATTGTTTAAAAGACAAGAAAGCTTACGCAAGTAATTTTAAAATTATTGAGCAGGAATCTAACAAAGTGCAAGCGCGTCGTATTGTTCAGAAAGTTGGAAAGCAAATGCTGGTTGTAAATCCTCCCTTTCCTGTGATGACTGAAATAGAGATTGATGCGTCTTTTGACTTGCCTTATACCCGTTTGCCCCACCCAAAATACAAAAAACGAGGTCCGATTCCGGCTTACGAAATGATCAGGCATTCGATCAATACACATCGGGGATGTTTTGGCGGTTGTAGCTTTTGTACCATTTCGGCCCATCAGGGAAAATTTGTGGCCAGCCGATCCGAAAAATCGATCTTGAAAGAAGTGGAAGCTGTTACGCAAATGCCCGATTTTAAAGGCTATATCAGCGATATGGGTGGGCCTTCGGCAAACATGTACAAGATGAAGGGGATTCATCAGGGGATTTGTGATAGTTGTTTGCGGCCCAGTTGTATTTTCCCCAAAATCTGTCCGAATCTGGATACGGATCATCATCCCATGAACGATATTTACCGAAAGGCAGCCGCTCATCCGAAAGTTAAAAAAGCCTTTGTTGGAAGTGGTATCCGATATGATATGCTGGTTGATCGCCCTGCAGAAGAGACCAAAAAGAACGGCTATAACGAATACATCGATCAGGTAGTGAAAAATCATGTTTCGGGCCGATTGAAAGTAGCACCCGAACATACTTCCGAGCCGGTTTTAAAACAAATGCGGAAACCATCATTTACCCATTTTCATTCGTTCAAAAAAATATTTGATCAGGCAAATGCGAAAGCGGGATTAAAGCAGCAATTGATTCCTTATTTTATATCGAGCCACCCTGCAAGCACAAACGTTGAAATGGCCGAATTGGCTGTCGACACCAAAGAACTGGGGTTCCAACTGGAGCAGGTGCAGGATTTTACCCCAACCCCTATGACTCTTGCAACCGTAATTTACTATTCGGGGATCGATCCTTATACCATGAAAGAGGTATATACGGCGCGCACCAAAGATGAAAAATTGAACCAAAAGAAATTCTTCTTTTGGTACAAACGTGAGAATTGGCAGTGGATTCGAAATACCTTGGACAAATTGAACCGACCCGATTTGGCTACTAAGCTTTTATCGAATAAAAAATAAATTATTAGGGGTGACACCCTTAGGGTGTCACCCCTAATTTGATAAATTGAACCAACCCGATTTAGCGACCAAGCTTTAGTCGAATAAAAAATAATTTTGAAGTAATTTCTCAATGACCAAAAGGCTGTTCTTATGGGGTGATACCCTTAGGGTATCACCCCATAAGAATTAATAGAATTCTATAAACTTAAATTTTTTTACGATTCGTTGAACGTATATGCCATTAGGGTATCACCCCCAAGAATTCTAATTGCTAATTTGCAAGAGTGACAGTGGATTAAATATCTAGTTTGCAGGGTAAAATTCTACCACAATAATTCTCTTAATAAAATAATCTGAAAAATCAGCATTACTTTTCAGAAGTCCGTCTGCCAAAATGTTCTTTGAGACATCACCAATAGCCTTTTTTATTTTAATATAATTTATAATGGTTGAATCCGATTCTTGAATCAACTCCAGTCCTTTCAAATATTTCCCGAATTTATTAAATGTCTTTAATGGGAATTCTTCATTAGTTAATGAAGAATTATAATTCCAAATCTCCTGTTTTAAGCCACTGCTTTCGAATAATTTGTTAATTTGTTTTTTTTCCGTTGCATTGTAATTCCAACTATATTCATCGTATTCACCACTTTTTATAATTTCAAGATATTTTGCATATGATTTCTCAATTGATATCCCAGATAAATTTGTTTGCAAAAACTTTTCAAAATCAACTACTTTTAGAGTCAACGCGTTTGCTTTATTATTACCTAAGAATTTTTCGAATTGGATGATCCTACTTTCATTAGCTTTACTATCAATATTTTGACAGGAAAAGATTAGAAATATTGAAATTATTATAATACTAATTTTTTTCATGATAGCATAGATTTTGACATGGAATCCACTCGCATATAAAGATTGAAATTTAACCTATAGCAAAAATAAGATTAATGTAAAGATTTTAGCAATGTAATATTAATTAATATCAAACATATCTGTAAGGGCTAAAAATCAATTTAATTAAATTAATTTAAGAGTCTAGATATAATATATTTTCTTTTGTTTTATTTTGACCTCTAACAACTCCATAATGATATTAACCCAGTAATATGATGCCATACAGACATAGCAAAATCATCATCTTCAGGTTCAAATCGTAATAATATTAAGTTTGGTTTAGATCCAGTGTAATCCATACCAGCAGTAACTGAAATTTCATGATACATGACTTGACCCAGATGAGTTTCCGTATGTATCCCAATTTGGTTTGTTAAATGATTGTCATCATAAACAACAGTGATTTCGACATTATGATTATTATATGATGTCTCCACCTGGGCAATGTTATATGAACTTAAGCTTCCAGAATAACCTTCCACCAAATCTGTAACAAATTGTTTTTGACCACTTTCTCTTAAATTTCTAATTAGACATACTATTTCTTTAAAGACATTAGGACCATTAATATTTATTTTATCTTTTACGTCATCAAAAAAATTACTCGTTGCACTACTACCGTTGCCACTTTCATTCTCGTCACCGAAACACTCACTATATAAATACCATTCTGTTGTTCTCGATGAACCATCGGCATAATGATAAGTTGTAACTAAATACCAATCAATACATTCTCCAGGAAGAAGTCCACCCGGAATATCTTTCAAATTATTAGATTTGAATTTTTTTATTCCTTGTCGTGATTTTGATGATAGAATATCACCAGTTTTTAATTCGAGTGCAAGTTGTAATTTGTTATTTAACTTCGTAAAAATTATTTCCCCAGAATAATTGCTTTTTCTAAATGAAAATTCCTTCCTAATATCAAGAGTGTGATCTTTCTTGTCATTATAAAGAAACTCCATTAATTTGACAGAAATAATATCACTCAATATAGTTTCAATATATTCTATAGAATGATTTGATTTAAAATTAACTATACTACCACCAATAATAATTCCTTCTTTTATGTAATAAATTACTTTTTTGTTTTCATTTAATGTATTTTTAAATCCATCTTCTTTAATATTTAAAATGATGATATTATCATCGATTAGATGCAAATTTTCAAAATCAAAAGAACCCAGACTCATTTCTCTCTCTCCCCTATTTAATTGTGCTTTTTGCAATTCATTTTGAGTGAATAAAATAATCCCTTCAAGTAGAATGTTATCATTATTTAAATAATCTGTACCGTTTTTCTTGCAGTTACACATAATGATTGTAATTATTATAGCACCAATCATTAACTTCCATTTTTTTCTCATAATTTTAAATGTTTAGGTTAATAAATAAATAAATTATTATGTGGGGGGTTATTGATTAATTGCAGAAAAGAAGAAAAGGTAACCCTCTTTGGATAATTTTTTTAAAAATCGAATAAATCCTAGGAGAAAACAACTTGCATGCTTTTGTAAAGCATGTGAAAATTTAAAATATAACCACTTTGAAATAATACCAAATTCTTTTTGTAATTAATTGTAAAAAATATTAACAATCAGGCATTGGTATTAAGATTTTAATCGAATGTCGATTTGATTTAGGGATTGGATAACTTGAAGCTATTTTTAATAACTTTGGATAAAACATAATACCAAAGTGAAAATAGCCATTATCGGTTTTGGAGCAGCTGCAATCGGTTTTATCGAACAGATGAAAACGCATGATATCGAAATTCATGTGTTTGAAAAAAGCAAAGACATTTATTCCTCCAGTATTTCAGGAATCAGAGCGGATGGAAAATTGTTCGTTTCGAAGGAGATGGGAGGAGAACTTGATGTAGATGCTCACCTTCAAAAGCAATTGGTCGATTTCTGGATCAGTAAAACAAAAAACAACGGGGTTGAAACAGGTAAATCCTTTTCCGATCCAGAATATTATAAAGCCTTTTATAGCAAAGGATTTCTCCCCATTCATTCCGATTTTTATCATTTGGGAACGGATCAGTTAAAAGAAGTTTTGTATAATATTTTCGAAGAGTATACCGCAGCTAAAAACATTCATTTTCATTTTAATTATGAAGTAAAATCCTTAAAAATTCAGCCAAATACGGTAATTATCAATCAGGAATATGAATTTGAAAAGGTTGTTGTTTCCGTGGGAAGAAGCGGGCATAAACTGATCAAACAAATAATTTCAACAAATCCGGAATTGGTAGTTGATGACACGAAAGTGGATTTAGGTATTCGTTTCGAGCTTCCCAACCATATTGTGGAAGACCTGAATCGTGAGATGTATGAATTTAAAGTAAAGATTAAGAGCCGTACCGGTTATATGGTCAGGACTTTCTGCAATAATCCGTCAGGTTATGTGGTAACCGAAAATTATGGGGATTTCAAAACCGTTAACGGGCATTCAAAACTTAAGGAAAAAAGCAAAAATACCAATTTTGCTATCCTGACTACTGTTCAATTGACAGAACCCTTTAACGATCCAATCGGTTATGGTTCACATATTGCCAAGTTAACGAATCTTTTGGCAGGCAATAAAGTAATCCTGCAAACCTATAGTCATTTTGTCGATTCAAAAAGAACAAAAAATTTATATCGGGTACAACCAACCTTAAATCCTAACAATTTTATTTTGGGAGATATTAACCTTGCGTATCCGAGGAGGGTAATTGAAAGTATTATTGATTTTATCGAGAATTTGAATGAAGTTGTACCGGGAATTTCAAATGCAGATAATCTGGTTTATGCACCCGAAATTAAGTTTTATTCAAATACATTAAATAATGAGCTCTTCCCTCATCTGAAGTTTATCGGTGATTGCTCAGGTTATACCCGTTCGATTATATATGCTACTGCCCATGGCCATTTAATGGCTCAGGAAATATTAAAACAATAAATCAAAATAATTAAAACAAACAAAATGAAAAAATCAAACTTTATCAATTTCAAAGCAATTCCTATGATATTTATAATGATAGGACTGCTTTTATCGGGGCCGATGATGGCTCAAAAGAAAAAAGGGGAAACTCCTCCGGCTTCTAAAGATGAAATAAAATCAAGTACTGTTTCCGGATTAAAGTTCAGAAGCATTGGCCCTGCATTTACCTCAGGCCGTATTTCTGACTTTGCCGTAAACCCTGCCAATCATAGTGAATACTATGTAGCGGTTTCAAGCGGCCATGTCTGGAAAACAGAAAATAACGGGACAACCTTTACACCTGTTTTTGATAGTGAAAGATCATACTCAATAGGAGTGGTCGTAATGGATCCGAACAACTCGAATGTAATTTGGGTAGGTACCGGTGAAAATAACCATCAACGTGCGCTTGGATATGGCGACGGGGTTTATAAATCATTGGATGGTGGGAAAAGCTGGAAAAATATGGGACTGAAAGATTCGCGTCAGATCGGCGGAATCGTGATCAATCCAAAAAATTCCGACATCGTTTTTGTAGCAGCTGAAGGATCAGTCTGGGGACCGGGCGGTGACCGTGGTTTATACAAAACAACGGATGGTGGACAAACCTGGAAAAAAGTGATTGATGTCTCTGTAAATACCGGGATAAACAATGTGATCATGGATCCTCGTGATCCAAATACCTTGTATGCAAGCTCCGAACAACGCAGACGTCATGTTCATACCAAAGTTGGTGGTGGCCCCGAAACGGCAATATACAAATCAACCGATGGTGGCGAAACCTGGCGCAAGCTTACTTCAGGATTACCGCGTGGTGACATGGGTGGAATGGGCCTTGCCATTTCCCCGGTTAACCCTGATGTGATTTATGCGATTATTGAAGCCGAAGGAGAATCCGGCGGGTTCTTCCGTTCAACCAATAGGGGCGAATCATGGAGTAAAATGAGCGCTTATCATTCAAGTGGGCAATATTATAATGAAATTTTTTGCGACCCGGTAGATGTTGATAAAGTTTATTCTGTTGAGACCCGTACAAAGGTCACACTCGATGGGGGTAAAACATGGACTACCGTATCGAATAATGGTGGACGGCATGTGGATGATCATGCCATATGGATTGATCCAAATGATACCAAGCATTATATGATTGGTGGCGATGGTGGTATTTATGAAACTTTTGATGATGCCGCTACATGGATCTTTAAATCTAATCTCCCGGTTACACAGTTTTATAGAGTAGCTACAGATAATACCTATCCTTTCTATTGGGTATTTGGAGGAACTCAGGATAACAATAGTTTTGGAGGACCTACTCAAAATACCAGCCGACAGGGAGTTACCCAAGACGAATGGGTTGTTACACAAGGTGGCGATGGTTTCTGGCAAGCGATTGAACCAGGGAACCCGGATATTGTCTATTCTGAATCACAATACGGCAATATCGGCCGATTTGATAAAAAGAGTGGTGAATCAATTAGTGTAAGACCTGCTCCAAAAAAAGGGGAAGATACTTATAAATGGAACTGGAATGCCCCGTTCTTTATCAGTCATCATTCTCCTACCCGTTTATACATGACTGCCAATAAAGTTTTCAGAAGTGATGATCGCGGAAATACATGGAAAGTAATAAGTGACGATATTACCTCAAAAACTGATCGCAATACCTGGCCGGTAATGGATCAATACTGGAGCATTGATGCTGTTGCAAAAGATTTGTCCACCTCTTTGTTTGGTATGGGTGTTTCTTTGGCTGAATCAAAAGTGCAGGAAAACCTGATTTATGTTGGTACGGATGATGGAGTAATCTCTGTATCCGAACAAGATGGAAAAGAATGGTTCCAGGTAAAGAGTTTTCCTGGTGTACCTGAATATACATACGTTAGTGATATCATGCCTTCAAAATTTGATGCTAACATCGTATTTGCCACTTTTGACAATATTTTAAGGGATGATTTCAAACCTTATGTTCAAAAAAGCACAGATAAAGGAAGAACTTGGAAATCAATTGCCGGCAATTTGCCTGAGAACGAAACCGTTCATTCAATTGAGCAGGATTTCGTTAATCCAGACCTACTTTTTGTAGGAACGGAATTCAGTTGTTATTTTACCATCAATGGTGGTGAAAGCTGGACAAAACTGGCTTCAGGTTTGCCTTCAATTTCGGTAAGGGATATCGCGATCCAAGAAAGGGAGAACGATCTTGTTTTGGCAACTTTCGGTCGTGGTTTCTACATTTTAGATGATTATTCTCCATTAAGAGAGTTAAATCCTGAACTTTTAAAGAAAAACGCCCATGTTTTCCCAATTAAAGATGCGTTAATGTATCTTCAAACAAGTAATAAAAACGTTGGTCAGGGATCAAATGTTTATGTTGCTCCAAATCCTTCATACGGTGCTACGTTTACTTATTATTTAAAGGATGTTCCACAAACTTTGAAACAAAAACGGGCTGATGAGGAGAAAAAACTTTTCAAAGATAAAAAGCCAATTCCAACTCCTACAATGGATGATTTAAGAGCTGAGGAACATCAAATTGCTCCTTATCTGGTATTCACCGTTAGAGATGCAAAAGGCAACATTGTTAGAACCATAAACCAACGTCCGGGCAAAGGAATTAATCGGATTAATTGGGACCTGAGATACGCTTCACCCGGAGCCATCAGATTGACGGGAAATAAATTCACACCTGTTGCCGGTGGTGATGGCCGATCACGATTTGGAGGCGGAGGAGGAGCCCTTGTAATGCCGGCTGTATACACCGTGTCTTTGGATATGATTTTTGACGGGAAAACCACTTCATTGGTTAATCCTGTTTCATTCAATACAAAGAGGTTAAATAATGTGACCATTTCCGGTGATCCTGCTGAATTATTGGCCTTCCAAAATGAGGTAGCACAATTGTCAAATTTGGCTAATGGAACACAATCTATAACCAACGAATTAATGACCAGGGTTCAATATGTGAAGCAAGCAGTTAACAATATGCCAAATGTTCCTTATGAATTGATGTCCAAAGCATCGGTTTTAGAAAAAGAACTGAATGATATAATATGGAAATTTAATGGTCAGCAAGCGAAAGCCAGTCAGGAAGAAAACTGGCCTGCACCTCCTTCAATAAATGAATATTTAGGTGTAGCAGCTTATGGTACATTCAGATCGACTACCGGTCCTACGCAAACCATGAAAGAACAAATGCAACTTGCAAAAGAAGCTTTGAAACCTGTTTACGACAGAATTAAAGTGATATTGGAAGTTGATATCTTAAAACTCGAAGCTGAGTTAGACAAATATGGTGTTCCATTTACACCGGGTCGCTTGCCTGCTTGGGTGAAATAATAATTGTTCAGTAACAATTTTAAAGAGATGGTTCCGGTTGGGATCATCTCTTTTTTATCGAACAAAATATACAATTAACTTAAGGGAAAAAAAGACGTACAATGATGTTTCTAATTATTACAGTGGTTAACGTTAGTTTGTTTATTATTAGGGCATTAACAATTATCTTTATTATATTCTTATGATAACTTGAATCTGATAAAAGTTTGATTATATTTGTATAATTGCGTATGGTTAGTTTGTCAAAACAGAGAAATATCATACAACATGAAAAGGCATTTTTTAATTTTCAACTTGGTCTTTTTTATAATTCTTAATCTGTTATTCATTCAGAGTATTCATGGTCAAACTGCTTTGAAGATTACTAAAACAGATGATTCCAGATCGATAGTATTTTGTTATGTTGAACTTTACGGAAGGATTATTGATCTTAATAAAAAAAAGGAGAAAGGATACTGCATTGTTAATGTTATGGATAAAAATGGGGTCAAAAAATATTTCGTTGGTCAGGATAGTTCATATGTTTTACGAGAAGATTTTGTGGAAATTTTGGGAGCATTTTTTGAGTATACAACTCCTAAATCAGGTGCAGATGAAAATGTTAAAATGCAAATAATTGGGCACAATGATGGATACATTATTGCATTTACAAATGTTCCTGCCGGATTTTTTAAAATTACCAAATTACAAACACGGAAAGAGGAAACATTTTTTACTAATCCAGTAGAATGTAAAAGCTGTTTGAATACAAATATTTCTTCAATAGTGCCATCTGGAACAGTTCATTTTATAGGATCATTTCGAATTAATTTTGGCTTTAATTATTGTTATTATCACGAATTTCAGAAAATCGGGAAAGTCATTGTTCAGGATTTTATTAGGAATCCTAAAAACAATGCATATATTCAAGATCAAAGTCTAGATGAATGTATTCAATTGGAATCTACTTCGAAGATAGAATTGATGAAAATTATGATGAAGAAGGCAGGAGGAGATTGGGGCATAATGTTGGCTAAATCTCTTGAGGAATAATGTGTGTAAACAAGTAAAATAAAACTCACTTTTTAATCTGAAAGCTTTAATTTTTTGACTAGTCATTTTTTGCAAGTTAGTTCATAATCTTAGAGATTATTTATCAAAAACCTTCATTATTTTATTCAGATAAATGATAGCCTGTTGCTTTGGTAAGAATCACAAATTCGGCAACTGAGAGCTGCTCAGCACGCTTTGTAAGTAAGTGGGCGATTTCCTCTGTCATATCAAATGAAAAGGTGCTAAGGGCATTCCTTAACGTTTTGCGCCGCTGATTAAAGGCTGTTTTTACAATGGCTTTAAAATCACTGTCACTGCATTCCAATGAGCTTACTTCATTTCTTTTTAAACGGATAATTGCCGATTTTACTTTAGGTGGTGGAAAAAAGACGCCCTCTTTAACTGTAAATAAATATTCGATGGTATAATAAGCTTGAAGCAATACACTTAAAATACCATAAGTTTTACTTCCCGGAGGAGCTGCAATCCGCTCTGCCACTTCTTTTTGAACCATCCCAACCACTTCGTGAACCTGGTTTTTATTATCGAGTGTTTTGAAAAATATCTGAGAAGAAATGTTGTAAGGGAAATTGCCTACGATGCAAAATTTTTCCTCCCCAAAAAGTGCTTTTAAATCATATTTTAAAAAATCGGCAAGAATCAGATTGGGCGTAATTTCAGGAAATTTTATGTTTAGATATTCAACCGATTCTCTGTCGGTTTCAATATAGCGCATATTGAGTTTTTTATTCTGAAGAAAATACTGGCTCAGAACTCCTTTTCCCGGGCCAATTTCAACAACGTTCACAGCGTCGTCGCTGATACTGCTTACAATTTTTTGAGCAATATGCAAATCTGTTAAAAAATGCTGACCGAGTGATTTTTTGGGTCGTACCATTTTAACTGATTAAATCAAATCCGGTGTAAGATTGTAATGCTTTTGGGATTTTAATTCCTTCCTGCGTTTGGTTGTTTTCGAGTAAAGCAGCAACAATACGGGGCAATGCCAAAGCACTTCCGTTTAAAGTATGAGCCAGATTTATTTTGCCGTCTTTGTCTTTAAACCTTAATTTCAAGCGATTGGCCTGAAAACTTCCAAAGTTTGAAACCGAACTTACTTCCAGCCACATTTTTTGTGCGGCCGAAAAAACCTCGAAATCATAAGTCAAGGCTGAGGTGAAGCTCATATCTCCACCACAAAGTCGTAAAATGCGGAACGGAAGTTCAAGTTTTCGAAGTAAAGAGGCAACATAATCTTTCATTGCTTCTATGGTTTCGTATGATTTATCGGGATGTTGAATCTGAACGATCTCCACTTTATCAAATTGATGCAAGCGGTTTAAGCCCCGAACATCTTTCCCATACGAACCGGCTTCACGACGGAAGCAGTTTGAATAAGCTACGTTCTTAACCGGGAAATCATCTTCTTTTAAAATAACATTTCGGTAAATATTGGTAATCGGAACTTCAGCGGTTGGGATCAGGTAAAAATTGTCTTCACCAATAAAATACATCTGACCTTCCTTGTCGGGCAATTGTCCGGTACCATAGGCAGAATCTTCGTTTACAAATAAAGGTGGCTGAAATTCGGTATAACCTGATTTGATGGCTTCATCCAAAAAAAAGTTGATTAATGCACGTTGTAAACGGGCACCGGCAGCTTTATAAAATGGAAATCCGGCTCCTGTAACTTTATTGCCAAGATCAAAATCGATGATATCATATTGCTTGATCAGTTCCCAATGAGGTTTTGCTCCATCGTACAAATTTGGGAATTCGCCTTCTTCAAAAATGATTTCGTTATCCTCAGCCGATTTCCCGGCAGGGACACTTGAATGCGGAATATTAGGAAATTCAATCAGTTTATCAGAGAGATTTTTTGAAATAAGTGCCAGGTCATCAGCTAATACTTTTGAAGATAGTTTTAAATCGGCCGTTTTCTGCTTAAACTCATTTGCCTTCGCAGTTTCTCCGCTTTTATATAAATCGCCAATTAGTTTCGCCAATTTATTTGATTCTGATAATTGATCATCTAATAATTTTTGGGTAGCTTTTCGTTTATCATCGAGCTGAATAACCTCCTCAATAAGCTCGGATGCATTGAAATTTTTAATGGATAAAAGGCGAATCGCTTCTTCTGTGTTTTCTCTAATAAAACTGATTTGCAACATTTTGGTAAAATTTTATACAAAAGTAAGGGTTTAAAAAGATAATTGAACAAAAAAAATCCTCTCGTCATAAACGAGAGGATTTTTTTAATATTTTAATATTTATTAGTTTGCAGCGACGGTAACTTCCTCAAAAGGTACTACTGAAACGTATGATTTGTTATTTTTTTTCTTCCTGAATTCAACAGTTCCTGTTTTTAAAGCGAATAGGGTGTGGTCTTTTCCCATACCTACATTTTCACCTGCATTGTGAACAGTTCCTCTTTGACGGATGATGATATTACCAGCTTGTGCAAACTGACCACCATAAATTTTCACACCTAAACGTTTACTAAGTGATTCACGACCGTTATTTGAACTACCGGCACCTTTTTTATGAGCCATAATTGTATATTTTTAATGTTATTCTTTATCAGTTTTCTTTTTTGCAACTTTTGCTTTAGGAGCTGTAGCTTCTTTTTTTGCTTTTGGGGCAGCAGCTTTTTTTACAGTTTCGATTTTCTCAACAACGGCTTCTGCTTTTGGTTCTACAGTTTTTACAGCGGCTTTTGCAGTTTCTTTTTTGGCGGCAGCTTCATTTTCAGCAATTAACTCAATTTGAATTTTGCTAAAATACTGGCGGTGGCCATTGGCTTTCTGATAACCTTTTCTTCTTTTTTTGTGGAATACAGTAACTTTGTCACCTTTTTCATGAGAAAGAATTTTAGCAGAAATACTGGCACCTTTTACAAAAGGAGTACCAACACTTACTTTGCCATCAACATCTAACAACATTACATCGCTAAATTTCACTTCTGAACCTTCTTCTCCTTCCAGGCGATGAACAAAAATCTCTTGATCTTTTTCCACCTTAAACTGCTGTCCGGCTATATCAACAATTGCGTACATCTCAATTTTTTTTAAAATTCCGTTATTTTTTGGAAGTGCAAAATTAGTAAAATTATTTTATGCACAAAGCATTTAATGATAATTTTTTAAACGAATTCACTTTTTAAAATCAAAGACTTTCAAGTGCTTGGCATTAACAAGGAAGACCCCAACTAAAATCATCAAAATCCATAGGATATAAACCACGCTGAAATGCTCTCCATCAAAAACCCCCCAAAGTAAGGCAACAATTGGAATTAAATAAGTAACCGAGGAGGCAAAAATTGCGGTATTTATTTTGATCAGGTAATTGAAGAAAATCAAGGCGACTGCGGTTCCGACTATTGCCAGAGTTGAAACATAGGCCAGCCCGAGCCAAAAATTCGGATCCTGATTCAGTTGGTTTATGAATGGAGTTGAAACAAACAAATAGATTAATGCCGGTAATCCGAAAATGAAAAAAGAAAAAATGGTCACCGTAAATGAATCAAGATCCTGTAAAAAAGATTTGATCATGTTGGCATTAAGCGCATAAAAAATAGTTGCTAATATGATGTATGCGGCATATCCAAAATTAAATTCAAAACTGGCATTACCAGAAACAGAAATTAAGCCAATCGCACCAGTTAAGCCAATCAATACCCCAAGTACATTAATCCACTTAACTTTTATTTTAAAAAAAGCCAATCCAAGAAGCAAAGTGAATAAGGGTGACAGAGAGTTCAATACTCCTGCAGTGGCACTATCTATCCCTTTTTGAGCCATCGGGAAAAGAAAAGCGGGTGCGGAACTTCCAATCCCAATAAAAAGCAAAGCTATCCAATGTTTACGGTTAAGTTTTTTTAAACGTTTAAATGCAAAAGGCAATAATATCAAAAAGGTGATTCCTAACCTCAGGCATCCAATTTGTGAACTTGAGAAAACGGTCAATCCTTTTTTGATTAAGATAAAGGAACTGCCCCAAGTCAGCATTAGAGAAAGTAGTATGAGCCAGGATACTATAGTTGTTTTAGCTATTTTCATCGTTATTTTGCAGAATCCACAAAGATATAATTTAATTATTCTCTTGGCTTACTATATTTTTTTCTACTAAAATCAATTTGATATCTTTGCACCTCAAAGAAAAGAACAATGATTTCGGTTAATAATATAGGATTGAGTTTTTCGGGTAATGTATTGTTTGAGAATATTAGTTTTTTGATCAATATAAGCGATCGCATCGGATTGGTTGGTAAGAATGGTGCCGGTAAAACTACAATTTTAAAAATTATTGCCGGCAAATTGGCCGCGAATTCAGGAGAGATTGTAACACCCTCAGGAATGGCATACGGCTATTTGCCTCAGGAAATGAAGATCGTTAGTTCCCGTTCAATTCTGGATGAAACGCTTACCACTTTTAGTGAGATCCGACAGATCGAAAAAAATATTAAAAACCTGACTTCACAAATTGAAAATCGTACCGATTTTGATAGCCCCAAATATCTTGAGCTCATTGATAATTTAGCGCATGAGAATGAAAATTATCAAATCCATGGTGGTTCTTCGGCACAGGCCGATGTTGAAAAGGTGCTTAAAGGGTTGGGATTTAGTCAGAATGATTTAACCCGATCAATTACAGAGTTTAGCAATGGCTGGCAAATGAGGGTTGAATTGGCAAAAATTTTATTGCGCCAACCTGCATGCCTGTTGCTCGATGAGCCTACCAATCATTTGGATATTGAATCTATTCAATGGCTTGAAGATTATTTGATAAATTATCCCGGAGCTTTGATGCTGGTGTCGCACGATCGGGCATTTTTGGATAATGTAACAAAGCGTACCATCGAAATTAATCAAGGTAAAATTTACGATTATAAAGCTTCCTATTCTGATTATGTGAGATTGAGAGAGGAGCGTTTGGATCAGCAAACATCAACCTATAATAACCAGCAAAAGCAAATTAAGGAAGTTGAAAAGTTTATCGAGCGCTTTCGATATAAAAGTACCAAATCCAAACAGGTTCAGTCGAGGATTAAGTCTTTGGATAAAATGGATAAAATCGAGATTGAAGAAATTGATAAGTCTTCCATCCATTTTCGATTTCCTCCGGCCCCTGCTGCAGGAAAAATTGTAGTTGAAGCAAGGAATTTATCAAAACATTATGGCTCAAAAATGGTGCTTGATAAAATCAATTTCATGGCATTAAGCGGGGAAAAAATTGCCTTTGTCGGAAAAAACGGGGAAGGGAAGACCACTTTTGCAAAAATTATTGGTAATACCCTTGATTACGAAGGAGAGCTTAAAGCAGGTTATAATGTTACAATGGGCTATTATGCCCAGAATCAATGGGAAATGCTTAATCCTGAGCTTACCGTTTTTGAAACGGTAGATGAGGTGGCCATTGGCGATATCAGAGCCCGTTTAAGAACCTTGCTCGGTAGTTTTTTATTTAGTGGCGAAGCGATTGACAAAAAAGTAAAAGTTTTATCAGGGGGCGAAAAATCGAGATTGTCGTTAGCTAAACTGCTTTTATCCCCGGTTAATTTGTTGATATTGGATGAGCCAACCAATCATCTGGATATGCGATCAAAGGACATCCTTAAAAATGCGTTGTTGATGTATGAGGGCGCGTTGATCATCGTGTCGCATGACCGGGATTTTTTGCAGGGATTGACAACTCGTGTGATCGAATTCAAGAATAAAACCATCAAAGAGTATTTGGGAGATATCTATTATTTTTTGGAGAAGAAAAAACTAGAGGATTTGTCGCAGCTGAATGAAGCTTCAAAAAATACACAATTGAAAGAAAAAACACTCTCCGACAATAAGCTTAAGTATGAACAGAAGAAAGAATTTGAACGTGAAATAAGGAAGATAAACACCCAGATCACCAAAAGTGAATCAAGCATTGAATTGATTGAAAAAGAAATAGAAACGATGGATCAAAAGTTGGCATCTCCCGATCAGTATCAGGAGGAAATCAATTCGGGTGAATTGTATAAAAATTATGATATACTTAAGAAAAAGCTGAACCAGGAAATGAAGAGATGGGAAGAACTTCAGTATGAATTGGAAGTTGTCCAATCGAACCTTGAATCAACTTAATAATCCCGCTTAATCAATCTTTCGGCCAGCATTTTTAATTCATTCCTGCCTTCTTCTTCAACCTGAATCTTCTCCAAATAAATTAATGACTGGTTATAGTATCTGTATATTTCATCCCGTACATATTTATCAACTTTTAAATCTGAATAAACCTTTTTAATTTGTTGAACTTTTAGTTGATGATCGGGATGGTTAGTGATGAAATGCTGTTTTAACGATGCCAGTGATGCTCCTGAAGCAAGCTCAAAAGCTTTTATGTAAAGAAAAGTTTTTTTGTTGGTAATAATATCTCCACCTATTTGCTTGCCGAATTTTTTTTCGTCGCCGAATACATCCAGCAAGTCATCTTGTAATTGAAACGCCATCCCCAAATGTTCACCGAAACTATAAATATTATCAATGTTTTCCTGAGTAGTATCACCGATAATGGCTCCAATTTTTAAACTTGCTCCAATAAAAACTGCGGTTTTTAGCCTGATCATGTTCAAATAGTCCTGAATGGTAATCTGGGGCTGTTCTTCATAGTTCATGTCCAGTTGTTGTCCCTCACAAACTTCAATGGCTGTTTTATTGAAAACTTCTAAAATGTCCGGTAAATACTTTGGGTCCGTTTTGGTGATGTATTTATAAGCCAATGCAAACATGGTATCGCCCGATAAGATAGCGATATTCTGATTCCATTTGCGATATACAGTTTCTTTTCCACGCCTGATTGGAGCATCGTCCATGATATCATCGTGTAGCAAAGTAAAATTATGAAAGACTTCAATTCCCATAGCAGGGCTGATGATGTTCTCAAACTTCCCGCTAAAAATATTACAAGCCAATAAAGCAATGACCGGTCTGATTCGTTTACCTCCCAAGGCTAAAGTATAAGCTATTGGGTCATACAACTCATGTGGCTCGAAATTAAAATTCTGATATTTTATGAATTCATTGAATTTTTGATAATGGTATTCATATTTCTGCATCTCTTCTTCCTATTTCCCTTTAAGCAAATTCATTAAATAATCTCCGTAACCGCTTTTAAGCAATGGTTGGGCAAGTTTTTCCAATTGAACAGCATCAATAAATTTTCTGCGGTATGCCACCTCTTCAATACAGCCAACCTTTAATCCCTGTCGGCTTTCAATTACTTCAACATATTGACTGGCCTGCAGCAAAGAAGTGAATGTACCCGTATCAAGCCATGCCGTTCCACGGCTAATAATTCCAACTTTAAGTTTTCCGGCATTCAAATAATGTTTGTTCACATCTGTAATTTCATATTCGCCTCGGGCACTTGGCTTCAGGTTTTTGGCAACTTCAACAACAGAGTTATCATAGAAATATAAACCAGGTACTGCATAATTTGATTTAGGATTTTTTGGTTTTTCTTCTATTGAAAGGGCCTTAAAATTTTCATCAAACTCAATAACTCCATACCTTTCAGGATCATTTACATGATAAGCAAAAACAACACCTCCATCAGGATCTTTTGCACTTTCCCATAACAGATTTTGCATTCCGCTGCCATAAAAGATATTATCCCCCAAGATGAGCGAAACACTATCTTTTCCAATAAATTCTTCACCCAGCACAAAGGCCTGAGCCAAACCATTTGGAATTTTTTGTTCAACATATGAGAATTTACATCCTAATTGTGAACCATCGCCCAACAATTTTCTGAAATTTGGCAAATCTTCAGGAGTAGAAATAATTAGGATTTCATTGATGTTTGCCATCATCAGAATGGATAGCGGATAATAGATCATAGGTTTGTCGTAAATAGGCATAAGCTGTTTACTGACGGCTAATGTAAGCGGATGTAAACGGGTTCCGGATCCTCCTGCTAAAATAATTCCTTTCATGTTTTAGATGTTAGATGTTAGAACTTAGATATTAGATATATATTAAGTTAATCTGAAATCCTTTGTCCAATTTTTTATTTGCTCTTCTTGATATTGTATGTTATGTTTTGACTAATAATTTATACCATTAATTGTATACTTTAAGATAATCTAAATTCTAATATCTATAATCTGGTTTTACGCAGATCCTCTGGTATCAAGATCTTCGATTTCCAAACTGTCAATTTCAATATCATCTTCTTCGTCGAATATGATCAATAAAGGTTCTTTGAACTTTTTCGTTGTGATAAACCTATCTAAAGATAATAAAAGTGAAGGCAGAATAAATAAATTTGAAAGCAAAGCCACGATCAAAGTGAACGATATTAAATAACCTAAAGCCTCAGTACCGCCAAAACTTGATAATGTAAAGATTGCAAACCCAAAAAACAGAACTACCGACGAATAAACCATACTATACCCTGTTTCGCGAAGAGCCGCAATTACTGATTCTTTTATATCCCAGTTATTAATCTTTAATTGTAACCGATACCTTGATAAAAAGTGGATGGCATTATCAACTGATATTCCAAGCGCGATACTAAAAATAAGTATGGTCGATGGTTTAATTGAAATTGCAAAAACCCCCATCATTCCTGCAGTCATTAATTGAGGAATTAAATTCGGGATTAATGAAATCCCAATCATTCGCGCTGAAGTAAACAATAAAGCCATGAGTGCTGAAATAATTACGAGTGCCAATAATAAGCTTGCCATTAAGTTTTTCACCAAATAGTTAGTTCCTTTCAGAAAGACTACACTTGTTCCTGTGACCTTAACATCATACTTATCGGGAGGAAAAATCTTGTCAATCTCCGGAAGCAATTTATCCATAAGGATCTTGATCTCTTTTGTTCCAATATTTGCCATCTGAACACTTACTCTTGTTGTCTGTAAATCGGAGTCTACAAATGAATTAAGAATGGTCTTTTTGTCGCTTTCAATATCAGGGACATAGGAGAGGATAAAGTTTTTTTCCTGACTATTGGGCAATGCATACATTTTGTTATTGCCTTTATAAAATGCTTGTTTTGCAAATTTCACGACTTCGGCGATCGACAAAGGTTTTGATAATTCAGGATATTTGGCCAGCACTTGTTGAAGTTCATCAATTTTTTCAATATTTGATAAACGCATGACTCCCTTTTTTGTTCGTGTATCTATGGTAATTTCAAGTGGCATTACACCCTTAAAATGTTTTTCAAAAAATATCAAGTCTTTATAAAGTTGATCTTTTTTTGATATATCATCCACAATATTACCCGTCGTTTTTAGCATAGTAATCCCGATAAATCCAAATATCAGGACAACAACTGTTAAGATGTAAACAACCAAACGTCGATGCAATACAATCCTTATAACCCATTCAATTAATTTACTAACAATACTTTCATCCAAATGTTTGGTATGACGTTTAGAAGGCGGAGGCAAATAACTGAAAAATATCGGAATTAAGAATAAGGTAAGAACGAAAGCAAATAAAATGTTAATTGATGCTACGATCCCAAATTCAACCAATATTTTGTTACCTGTAACGATGAAAGCCGCGAAACCGGCTGCTGTAGTTGCATTGGTAAGCAAATTTGCATTTCCGATGCGCTGAACAACCCTGGATAATGCTTTGACTTTATTGCCATGATTAAGATACTCATTGTGGTATTTATTGAGCAGAAAGATGCAATTTTCAACCACGATTACAATGAGAAGCGGAGGCAATATGCCGGTAAGTATTGTGATTTTATATCCCAATAAAGAAATGCTTCCCAATACCCAAACCACATTGATGACTACAATTAGGATGGTAAAAAAAACGACTTTGATCGATCGGAAAAATAATAATAATAGGATAGAAGCAATAATGAGCGCCCCATAAATGAAAAAATTTAATTCGTCCTCTACCATTTTTGAAGTGACAGTACGTATATATGGTAGACCTGAGTATTGGATTGGGATATGATGCTTTAAACTAAAAGTTTCAACTGTTTCTTTTATGTCGTAAATGAGTCCGACCCTGCTTTTGGTATTTAATTTTTCTTTGTCGAGGGTGATCATCATCATGGTGACATTACTTTCTTTATTATAAAGAAGGCCATCATAAAAAGGAAGGGAATAAATCACGTCCCTTAAGCTGTCAAGCTCTGATTGAGTTTTAGGTTTGGATTTAAAAACAGGTGTAAAATCAAATTTCTTTAATTCATCATTTCTGGTTAATTGATAAAGTTTAGCCAAAGAAACGACTTCTTCAACGCCATCTATTTCTTTTAATTTATGAGTTAAATCATACCAATCGTTGAACTCCTCCAGTTGAAAAAGTTTTTCATCTTGAACACCAACGAAAAAAACACTTCCGTCTTCTCCAAATTTCGCCCTGAAATTTTCATAATCAACACTTGCCGAATCTGAAGCAGGAAGCATTTTTGCCATTTCATAGGTAAGTTGAACTTTAGTGGCCTGATAACCCATAAAAACGGTGATCAACCCAATTATGATCAGATTTGCCAATCGATTTCGAAGAATAATTCTAACAATATATTTCCACATGCTTTTAAATTCTCAAATAATTGATTTAATCCGCTGACCCTTATTTGCTTGCTGTTTTTTAAATCTGATTTTCAGGGACGCCGAAATTAGCAAAATTATCTGGAATAGAAAAATTAAAGGGAATTGATCTTTGTTAAATATTGATTTTAGTATAAACTTGTGGGAGATCAGGTCAGTTACATAGGTAAGTTACTTTTGTCGATAAAGAAATATCTAAGCCAAATAACGTCATTCATTTTATATCTTTGCAATAATAGAAAGGGGATAATGAAAAAAATTCTGTTTGTTGATGAAACCCATCCTGTTTTGATCGAAAGTTTTGAAAAACTTGGATATCTGTGTGATTATAATCCGGCAATATTAAAAAGAGGGGATGATTTAAGTACTTATTTGGGGATTATTGTCAGGAGTAAAAAAATAGATAGAAATGTGATGCTGCAAGCTACCAGCCTTAAGTTTATAGGAAGGGTTGGTGCAGGAATGGAAAATATTGATGTTGATTTTGCCGAACAAAGAGGGATAAAATGTTTTAATGCTCCCGAAGGTAGTCGCGATGCTGTTGGTGAGCATACAGTAGCTTTGTTATTGGCTGTACTGAATAAAATTGTTTCGGCCGATGCAGAGGTAAGAAAGGGGATTTGGAACCGAAACGGAAATTGGGGTACAGAAATCAAGGGTAAAACAATCGGCATTATTGGGTATGGAAATATGGGCAGCAGTTTTGCCCAAAAAATCAGTGGATTTAATGCCGAGGTTATTGCTTACGATAAATATAAATTTAATTATTCCGATCGGTTTGTGACGGAAACAGACTTAAAAACCGTTTTTGAAAGAGCTGATATCTTAAGCTTACATGTTCCAATTACTGAAGAAACACATTATATGGTTGATGATGTTTTTCTGCGAAGCTTTAAAAAAAATATTTTTTTACTGAACACTTCACGGGGCGAAGTGGTAAGAACTGCTGATTTGGTAAAACATTTAAAAACAGGAAAAGTACTGGCTGCAGGTTTGGATGTGTTGGAATATGAAAAACATGCTTTCGAAAAGCTGGAAGACCTACCGGAGGATTTCCAATATTTAAGTACTGCAAAAAATGTAGTCTTTACTCCCCACGTTGCCGGATGGACCGATGAATCCTATTATAAACTGGCGACGGTTTTGTTTGAGAAGATAAAGGCTATCCTGTAGTTACCATTCCAAAATCTTCCTGAAATCATATTCTTCAGGATTGATTAAATAGGCTTTTGCTGCATCATAATCGGCTTCTTCCAAATACTGCAAACTATGGTTGAAAACCAATTTTGCTTTTTGAGAGTTCATGTTCACCATGCGGGGTTTTATTTTCCCGTTTTTATCCTCAACATCCTTCAAATAAAGTGGCGCAATATCACCCTTCGGATCGGAAGTGACCATGCAACCGGTAATCCCCTGATCAAATAAATACTTCACACCCATTCCTAATAAATTGCAATACATCAGATCAAAGGCGGTAGGTTTTACACAGCGAATTTCGTAACCAAGCTCAACAGGCCTGCTTTTTACTTTAATATTCAACTCTTTAAGTTTTCTTGCCAGGAGCATGTTGAAAATATGAGCTTTGCTCACATTGCCCAGTTCAGGATGTCCATGGTCATCATAGGTAAAATTGATGTCGGTTGATTTTATTTCTTCATCGATCATGAAATGAAAAACGCCTTCACTGATAATCGCAACACCATAATCGACACCTAAAATTTTGCGCTTAACAATAGACGAAACTAATAGCTTGATTATTTTCTCAAAAGTTACCTTGGTTTTATTAAACATTTCAGGAATCACAATCATAGGATAATGGCAGGCCCCACCAATTCCAAAAGCCAAATGTCCGGCTTCGCGGCCCATGGCCGAAACCAAAAACCAATTACCGCTGGTACGTGCATCTTCATAAACTGTCGAAGCTATTCTAACACCTTCTTCTTTGGCCGATTGATAACCAAATGTTGGACTTCCTTCAGGTAATGGAAGATCATTATCAATGGTTTTCGGTACGTGAATATTTTGAATACTCACCCCATGTTCGGCCATGTATTTTGAAATACGGTTGGCAGTTGATGCAGTGTCATCTCCGCCAATGGTAACCAAAAGCTTCACATTGTTTTTTGTAAAAAAATCGGTCGTAAATTCTTCATCCTTTGGCTTGTGCCGGCTCATTTGTAAGGCCGATCCACCAGTTTTTAAAATATCATCAGCGTATTTAAATCCAATCTCAACCATCAGTGGATTTTCTGTGAACAAGCTTTGATAGCCTTTATTAAGTCCAATTACCCGGTATCCATCTTTTAAAAACACTTTTGAAACGGAACTGATTACCGAATTTATCCCCGGTGCAGGGCCTCCTCCACATAAAATTGCAATTGCTTTTTTCATTGTTTGAAATTAGATTTAAGATTCAACCTGCCTTCCGCAGGCAGGGTATTAAGACTCAAGATTCAAGACTTAAGTATCAAGACTAATTTTGGTTACCGCAGACAGCGATTATTTACTACTTACTACTTACTACTGTCTACTGTCAATAATAATGAAACAAATATAAACAAAATGGTGTAACATTCAATTTAAAGCCGAGGCAGTTTTCAGGCATTTATTTTTGTAGTTTTGCATCTGATTCAATAATTTGATAGAACATCTTGAATTTAAAAAACCTATTAGTCACTTATAAAAAAAGTCCCCATTTTCAGCAGTTCAAGGATCATTTAAAGACTGAAAATTGCAAAATCAACCTGAAAGGATTGGTAGGGTCGTCTTTGCCATTATTTGCGGCAAACAGTATTTCTGAGCTTGCAGATATTCATGTTTTTGTATTGCCTGATAAGGAGTCAGCTGCATATTTTGCAAACGACCTGGAAGGTATTTTTGAAGAAAAATTCTCCACTTTTACCAAAAAGAAAATTTTATTTTTCCCGACTTCTTACAAGCATACTTACGAGATCGAAGCTACGGATAATGTCAATTTGCAGTTAAGAACGGAGGTGCTTGAACGACTAAGTAATTCTACCCGAAAATCGGCCATTGTAACTTATCCTGAAGCACTTGCCGAAAAAGTAGTAAGTAAAAATTATCTGGCGAAAAACACCCTGAAATTAAAAATTGATGAACAGGTATCGATTGATTTTATGATCGATATTTTAATGGAATATGGGTTTGAACGATCTGATTTTGTAGTTGAACCCGGCCAGTTTTCAGTTCGTGGAGGAATCATCGACGTGTTCTCTTTTGCTGATGATTTCCCGTATCGCATCGAATTTTCAGGTGAAGAAATTGAATCGATCAGAACTTTTGATCCCATTGACCAGCTTTCAAAAGATAAGTTGAGCAGAATTACCATCGTCCCTAATGTGCAGGATCGAATGATTAACGAATCACGAGAGTCGTTTCTGGATTATTTGCATAAAAATTCAATCCTCTGGATTGAAAACATCGAGTTTACTGCCGATAAAATCGAGCAGGAATACAAAAAAGCGAATGAGAGTTTTGATAAGTTGGAAAGCTTAATTAAGCGTTTAAAACCCGAAGAACTCTTCATCCAGAAATCTGATTTTAATCAGTCTTTAAATCAATTTACGGTTATTGAATTTAACGGTAATGCAAAACACGCCGATTTTTCGTTAAAGTTCAATACCCGACCCCAACCATCCTTCAATAAAAAATTTGATCTACTCATTTCTGATCTAAAAGAAAATAGTCGTAAGGGTTTCGAAAATATCATTTTATCGGATAATCCGAAGCAAATTGACCGCCTCTATTCCATTTTTGAGGACATGCAGTTTAACTTAGAGGATGAAGGTAAGGTTAAGATTGACACCATCGTGCTTGCCCTTCATGAAGGCTTTATTGATGATGATCTGAAAATTGCCTGTTATACCGACCATCAGCTTTTTGACCGCTATCATAGGTTTCATTTAAAAAGCGGATACAAGAGCAAGGATGCCATCACACTTAAAGAGCTTTATGATTTAACCCCAGGCGATTTCGTGACCCACGTTGACCATGGAATCGGACGATTTGAAGGGCTCGAAAAAATTGAAAACAATGGCATTGAGCAAGAAGCCATCCGTATCAGTTATAAAAACAACGATTTGCTTTATATCAGCATTCATTCCCTTCACCGCATTTCTAAATTTGTTGGTAAGGATGGAAGTCAACCGGTATTGAATAAACTAGGCACTAATGCCTGGAATACGCTTAAAAACCGCACAAAGCAAAGGGTAAAAGACATTGCGAAGGATTTGATTAAATTGTATGCCGAACGTAAATCGGCTGAAGGTTACCAATTTATGTCCGATACTTATTTGCAACATGAGCTGGAGGCATCTTTTATTTATGAAGATACGCCCGATCAGCTTAAAGCTACGATTGATGTAAAAAGAGATTTGGAACAACCGCACCCGATGGACCGCTTGGTTTGCGGTGATGTTGGATTCGGTAAAACAGAAATTGCCATTCGAGCAGCATTCAAAGTTGTGACAGATAGTAAACAGGTAGCTATACTTGTTCCAACCACCATTCTGGCCTTGCAACATTATAAAACTTTTAGCGACCGCTTAAAAGATTTCCCATGTAAAGTCGAATACATCAATCGCTTTAAAAGTATAAAACAGCAAAAGGAAATTTTGAAAGATTTAAAAGCCGGGAAAATTGATATTTTAATTGGCACTCATCGTCTGGCCGGAAAAGACATCGATTTTAAGGATTTGGGTTTGTTAATCATTGATGAAGAACAAAAATTTGGGGTTGCTGCCAAAGAAAAACTCAAACAACTAAAAATTAATGTTGATACCTTGACATTAACCGCTACCCCGATACCAAGAACGCTCCAGTTTTCATTAATGGGCGCTCGCGATCTTTCCATCATCAATACACCTCCCCCTAACCGTTATCCGGTTCAAACTGAAATCCGGCTTTTTTCGGAGGAGATTATTCGCGATGGGATTTTATATGAAGTTTCGAGGGGAGGACAAGTGTTTTTTGTGAATAATCGTGTGCAAAATATTCAGGATGTTAAAGTTATGATCGAACGGTTTTGCCCCGGTGTGAGCGTAGGAGTGGTTCATGGCCAAATGGACGGGAAAACCCTCGAAAGAAGGATGCTTGAATTTATTAATGGCGATTATGATGTATTGTTGGCTACAACCATTATCGAATCTGGGCTTGATATTCCAAACGTAAATACCATTTTTATTAATGATGCCCAGAATTATGGATTAAGTGATTTGCATCAATTGCGCGGGAGGGTTGGTCGTAGCAACAAAAAAGCATTCTGTTATTTATTGGCTCCGCCACTTTCGGTTCTTACCGATGAAGCCCGAAAGAGGCTAAAAGCAATTGAAGATTTTGCAGATTTGGGTAGTGGATTCAATATCGCCATGCGCGATATGGATATTCGTGGAACAGGTAATATGTTGGGGGGAGAACAAAGCGGATTTATTTCGGAAATTGGATTTGAAATGTATAATCAGATTTTGGACGAGGCTATTTTGGAATTGAAAGAAAATGAGTTTAAAGATATTTTCAAAACCGATTTGGAAGAAAAAGAATTTGTAAAGGATTGTCAGATTGAAACCGACATGGAAATCCTGATCCCTGATCGGTATATCAGCAATATCACCGAACGTTTGAGTTTATACAAAGAGCTTGATAATGCAAAGGATGAAAAGACCTTAAACGATTTCTGCGAAAAATTAATTGACCGATTTGGGCCTTTACCTAAACAAACACAGGAATTGATCAATGCTGTTCAGTTACGATGGTTGGCAAAAAAAATAGGATTTGAAAGATTGATCCTGAAAAATAAACGCATGACAGGTTATTTTATTGGGAACGAAGAATCGGTGTTCTATCAATCAAAAATTTTCAGTAATGTGTTGAAATTTGTTCAAAACCATTCGGAGAAATGCAAAATGCGTGAAAAAAATGGTAAACTGACCCTGACTTTTGAAAATATTTCAAAAGTTAATATGGCACTCCTGACTTTACAAGAAATGACAAATGTAGTTGATAATCAGTCAGAATAGGTAAGTTTTAAATCAATAAAATGAAGTTAATTAATCTTAACTAACTCAGGTTTTGCATTTAATTTTCCAAGCCCTTATATTTGATAGTCAATGAAATATAATTTAATTTTAACCTTTGTGTCACTTTGTGGCTTCTTTGTGGTTCTTAGTGGCATAGCTAATAAATTGTTACACAGAGCTGCTCAAAGAAGTCACAGAGATACACGAAGAGAATTTTGAATAGGAATGTAATCTGTAATTTACTGTTTATTAATGGTATTTATATTTAATAAAAATTAATTATCTGATTTTCACTAAGTAGGTTTAACCGCGAAACTTGAGTAAATAATTTTTTTCTTAAAAAACATTGGCGTATTTTCGTCATCTAAAAATTAAAAAAGTGGCAGATAGTTTAGTAATTATTCCAACCTATAACGAAAAAGAAAATATTGAGAATATTATTCGTAAGGTTTTTTCGCTTGAAGTAGATTTTCATATCCTTATTATTGAGGATAATTCACCCGATGGTACCGCGGATATCGTAAAAAAGCTGATGAAAGAATTCCCCGGTCGGCTTCATATTGAAGAACGAAAAGGAAAACTGGGTTTAGGAACGGCTTATATTCATGGTTTTAGATGGAGCCTGAAACATGGTTACGATTATACCTTTGAGATGGATGCTGATTTTTCACATAATCCCGAAGATTTAATACGTTTACGTCATGCCTGTGCAAATGAAGGTGGCGATGTTGCCATTGGATCGCGTTATGTTACAGGTGTAAATGTGGTTAATTGGCCAATTGGCCGTGTATTGATGTCGTATTATGCATCAGCTTATGTTCGCCTCATTACCCGAATGAAAATAAGGGATACAACCGCAGGATTTAAGTGTTATCGAAAGGAGGTTTTACAAGCCATCGATTTAGATAAAATTAAGTTCTTGGGTTATGCTTTTCAGATTGAAATGAAATATGTGAGTTGGAAACTTGGGTTTAACGTAGTTGAAGTTCCCATTATCTTTACTGATCGTGTTGAAGGAACTTCTAAGATGAATTCCAGCATTTTTAAGGAAGCAATCTTTGGCGTAATCGACTTACGGATTCGTGGGATGTTTAATCGCATAAAAAGGGTTAGTTAAGTCATAAATTATTTCGTATATTGCTAAGGTATAGGTTTTTCCCTGTACCTTTTTTAATGTCCGAACTCAGCATATCAGAACTTAATGGGATAAATAAAGTAACATAATTTGAAAAATCTCTAATTCAATACTTATATTTGATAAATCTTGATATCCTGCCTGCGGCAGGCAGGTTGAATCTAAAACCTAAATGGATGAAATACCAGATAATTAATGCTCGAATCGTAAATGAAGGAAGAATTTTCTCAGGAAGTGTTTTAATTGACGGTGGGATTATTTCACGGGTGATCGAAAGTGATTTGTGCGAAATTGAGTCATTTCAAGGTTATCAAATCATTGATGCTGAGGGAAATTATTTAATCCCCGGAGTGATTGATGATCAGGTCCATTTTCGTGATCCCGGAATGACAAATAAAGCTGACATTTATACCGAAAGTAAAGCCGCTGTAGCAGGTGGAGTGACTTCCTACATGGATATGCCCAATACCATTCCGAATACGTTGACACAAGATTTGTTGGAACAGAAGTATAAACATGCCGCAGAAGTATCTCTGGCAAATTACTCATTCTATATGGGTGCTTCCAACAATAATTTGGATGAGATTTTAAAAACAGATCCTAAAACGGTGTGTGGAATAAAAGTTTTTATGGGGGCTTCAACAGGGAATATGCTGGTTGATAATCCCAAGGCACTAAATGATATTTTTCAACATTCAAAATTATTGGTGGCCGTTCATTGTGAAGATGAAAACATCATTCAGCATAATTTAGCTGAATATACTGCTAAATATGGGGAGAACATTCCAATTATATATCATCCGATCATCAGGAGTACCGAATCCTGTTTTAAATCTTCTGCCTACGCTGTAGAACTTGCAAAAAAACACAATACCCGTTTGCATATTTTGCATTTATCCACAGCTAGTGAGATGAAGTTGTTTGATTATAAAACTCCCTTGGAAAAGAAAAGGATTACGGCTGAAGTTTGTGTTCATCATTTGTACTTTAATGAATCGGATTATGAAAGACTTGGGACTCTGATCAAATGGAATCCTTCCATTAAAAGCAGGGATGATCAGGAAACCCTTTTCCATGCTTTGATCGACAACAGACTGGATGTTATAGCTACAGATCATGCACCTCATACGCTTAATGAAAAAAACAATCCCTATTTAAAAGCACCATCCGGAGGGCCATTGGTCCAACATTCGTTAAATATCATGCTCGAATTTGTTCAGGATAAAAAAATTAGCCTTGAAAAAGTTGTGGAAAAAATGTGCCATGCACCGGCCATTTGTTTTCAAATTGAAAAAAGAGGTTTTATCAGGGAAAATTATCATGCTGATTTGGTAATTGTAAATACAAATAGTCCTTGGATCGTGAGTAAAGAGAATTTATTATACAAATGTAACTGGTCACCTCTTGAAGGAAAACGATTCAATGCCAAGGTAACACATACTTTTGTGGGTGGAAATCTCGTTTATGAGAATGGGCAATTCAATGAAAAAATAAAGGGAAAACGGTTAAGTTTTAACAGATAAAATGCGAACATTTAAAATTATATCAATTTTTTGTATCCTCCACCTGTTCACCTATTGTACCCCGGCCTTAATAAAGAAAGTTGAACAGGTATATGAAGATGGTAGCCCCAAAGTTGTGAGTTATTATTTGAAAAATGAACCCAATGTGCTTTATAAACAGGAAGTCTATTATGCTAATCATCAACTCAGAATTGAAGGGCTTTTTGAAAAGGGTGAAAAACATGGCAAATGGATTTATTATTATGAAAATGGGATAATATGGAGCAAGGGCGATTTTATAAAAGGTAAAATGGATGGTTTTCATGAAAGCTTTCACCCAAATGGAAAGCTTGACTTTAAGGGAAATTACAAAGAAGGCTTACGTACAGGCATTTGGTATTTCTATCATGAAAATGGAGAACTCATAAAAGAGGTTAATTACGACTAATAATTGTTTTCATATTATGCTATTATTTTGCGTTTTTATAAATAAAGATAAAAGCGCTAGAGTTTAAACGTTAGGCATTAGACACGACCTGCCGGCCGCAGGCAGGGATTCAAGATTCAAGACACAAGATTCAAGAAGGATTTTGTTTTTGATCTAACATCTGGTATCTATTGTCTTACTTGCTTAAACTGCTAAATATTAGACGTGTTGAAATGTTTTTCAGGCAATATATTCAGGTTCAATTGATGTAAAATTAATTCTTTTTAATGGTGATATAAACCGGTAAATGATCACTGTATCCACCGTAATATCTATTTCCTGAAGCAGTTCTGTTTGGACGTTTAATTCCTTTATTATCCTCAAAAACAATCCAGTCGGGTTTATAAATTTCAAAACTTGACGGGTCGGTAATTATTGAAGAATTCCCAATTAAAAGACTTCCTGAAACAATAATCTGATCAAACAAATCCCAGGAATTATAATAAAGTGTTCCTTCACCATTTTGAAATTTATTGAGCGATAAGTTGTAAAGATTGTTTTTTGAAACTTGTTCGGAAACCGGAAGAGCATTCAGCGATTCGGTGATACTGACATCTGTGGGATTGTCGTTCAAATCACCCATAATAATGATATTTGCATCCGGTTCAACACTTAAAATTGAATCTGTTTTTGTTTTAAGAAAAGAGGCTATAAAAATTCGTTTCGCATCGGTTATTTCTTGTCCGCCGGAACGTGAGGTCCAGTGATTTACAAAAATGTGCAAAACTTTGTCTCCAAAAATATTTCCTTTCGAATAAAGAATATCACGGGTAGTATAAGCAGAATCAAAAGGAAAATGTATCGCATACCATTGATTAATAATAGGGGAATAAATATCGGGTTTGTAAATTAAGGCTACGTCAATCCCTCTGAAATCAGGACTTTCCTGATGAATAATTTCATACTTAAAATCGTTGAGGTGCGATTTCCGGATCAAATCCGTTAAAACCTGTCTGTTCTCAACTTCTGCCATCCCAATAAGGGCAGTTGCTTGCGTGCTATCCATTGAAAGAAATACCTGTGAAATATGGTCAAGTTTTGTAGCGTATTTTTCACTGTTCCAGTTTTGACGACCTTCAGGGGTAAATTCTTCATCATTCACATTTGGATCATCAACGGTATCAAACAAATTTTCAACATTGTAGAAAGCAATTTGTGCCATTTCAGGCTTGTCCGATTTTTTAACATTACAAGCACTCAGAATTATTAATGCGAGAAATAGAAAGGGAAAAAGCTTTTTCATCAGATTAGTTTTAATAATCGTTTTTTATAAATCAACATCTTTTAATCGATCGATATCTCTTCGATCTTTTTTGGTCGGTCTTCCAACGCCATGATCCCGCCACTCGTGATTAAGCTCACGGTTAAATTTTAATTTTTCGTATTCTTCGGCAGGGGTGAGGTCTTCCATTGCTTCTGCTGCTAGGGTAGCAGAAACACGGTTTTTAAGAATTTGTTTTACTTTAACTGTTTTTATAATTGGATTTTGTTGAATGGTAACGATTTCTCCAACTTTTACTTCTCGTGAAGGTTTCACTATTTGACTGGCAATGCGAATTTTCGATCCTTTGCATGCATCGGATGCCATAGTGCGGCTTTTAAAAATCCGCACTGTCCATAGCCATTTGTCAATCCTGATCGAATCCAATTTTATTTCTGTCTAAAATAAACTTCAATTGGCACTCCTTTGAAATCAAAATTTTCACGGAGTTTATTTTCTAAAAACCTTCGATACGATTCTTTTACCTCAGACGGGAAATTGCAGAAAAACGCAAATGCCGGGAAGTTAGTAGGTAATTGGGTTACGTATTTAAACTTGATATATTTTCCTCTCGAGCCCGTTGGAGGAGGGGTAGCCTCAATGAGGGGTAAAAATAAATCGTTCAGTTTTGAAGTCGTAATCTTTGTCGATTTGTTTTTATAAACTTTGTGAGCTAGTTCAAGGGCTTTAAAAATTCGTTGTTTACTCAGCACCGAAGTGAAAATGATTGGAACATCATTAAAGGGAGCAATTTTCTCACGGATTTTCTTTTCAAACTCAAGATGTGTATTCGATTCCTTTTCTACTAAATCCCATTTATTCACAATGATTACAATGCCTTTGTGATTTTTTTCGGCTAGATGAAAAATATTCAGATCCTGACCCTCTATGCCTTCTTTTGCATCCAGCATCAATAAACAAACATCACTTTTTTCAATGGCGCGGATAGAACGCATCACCGAGTAAAACTCAATGTTCTCGGTTACTTTCGCTTTTTTACGGAGTCCTGCAGTATCTACAAACATAAAGTCGAATCCAAAACTGCTGTATCGTGTATTAATTGTATCGCGCGTAGTACCTGCAATAGGGGTGACAATATTTCGATCAACACCAATAAGAGCATTAATAAATGAGGATTTCCCAACATTCGGTCGCCCGATAACTGCATACCAGGGGATTTCATGCTCAATTTCATCTTCCGTTGTTTTTTCAGGAAATGCCGAAACGATGGCATCTAATAGGTCCCCCGTTCCACTTCCATTGATCGATGAAATACAAAATACCTCACCCAATCCTAACTGATAAAAGTCGTGAGCTTGTTGAGCTCTTTGATGATTATCTACTTTGTTGGCAACTAAGATTACTTTTTTCTTTGATTTGCGCAATAAATTGGCCACATCTTCATCCATGGGCATTACCCCATCCATGATATCAACCAAAAAGACAATAACATCCGATTCATTAATGGCCAGATCAACCTGTTTGCGTATTTCTTCTTCAAAAATATCATCTGATCCGATAACATATCCGCCTGTATCGATAACTGAAAATTTAACGCCGTTCCAATTCGATTGCCCGTAATGGCGATCACGTGTAACGCCGCTTGTTTCTTCAACAATTGCTTCTCTCGATTCAGTAAGTCTGTTGAACAAGGTCGACTTGCCTACATTAGGTCTGCCTACTATTCCCAGTATATTGCCCATGATTTTTTGTTTAATTATTGTTGATATCCAAACCTCTTAAGCTGGAGGTCCTTATCTCTCCAATCTTTATTTACCTTAACAGTAAGCTCCAAAAACACTTGTTTTCCAACGAAATCTTCGATGTCTTTTCGTGCTTCGGTACCTACTTTTTTTAAGGCTAAACCCCCATGACCAATAATAATTGCTTTTTGTGATTCACGGGCTACAAAGATAAGCGCAAATATCTTAATAATTTTATCTGATTCTTTAAATGATTCAACCACAACTTCAACGCTATACGGAATCTCTTTTTTATAGAATAAAAGTATTTTTTCACGAATGATTTCTGACACAAAAAACCGCTCTGATTTATCCGTAAGCTCATCTTTCGGGAAATAAGGTGGATTTTCGGGTAGTTTCTCCAATAAGGTATTAAAAACCTGCTCAAGGTTGAAATGATTTAAAGCTGAAATAGGAATTATCTCTGCCGTTGGCAACTTGATTTGCCACTCACTTATTTGTTGAACAACGGTTTCCTGATCGCTTAAATCGATTTTATTGATCAAAAGAATGATCGGTAAACCGGAGTTTTTTATCTTATCCAGTACCTCCGGATGGTTAAACTTGTCGTTTACCTCAATCACAAGCAGAAAAATATCGGCATCGATCAAAGCCGAATCGATAAACTTCATCATGTATTCATGAAGCTTATAATGAGGGTCGACAATGCCTGGCGTATCGGAATAAACGATTTGAAAATCTTCTCCATTCACGATCCCCATCAAGCGATGACGGGTTGTTTGGGCCTTCGAAGTGATGATGGCAAGCTTTTCGCCAACCAATGCATTTAACAAAGTTGATTTGCCAACATTGGGGTTTCCGATGATGTTTACGAAGCCTGATTTATGAATTTTTTTCTCCAATTAGTTTTTTATTATTTGGATAACAAAGAAACAAAATATATCTTTGCACTCCTATTTTAGCGATATACAAAACATAAAAATATATTGCGGGGTGGAGCAGTGGTAGCTCGTTGGGCTCATAACCCAAAGGTCATCGGTTCGAATCCGGTCCCCGCTACTAAGAAAACCTCACACAATTGTGTGAGGTTTTGTGTTTTTATAAAGATTTTTTAATAATGCACCACATTCCCGGATTAATAAAATTAATACAGTCCCCCTACTAAGAGTACCATGGGAACTCCGATCTGAGTAGGTCGGATTTTTATTGTGGGTATAACATAGTTACAACAAATTAGTGAATTCGCTATTGGTAATGGATAAAAATAAACGATTTTAACAGTAATTAAAAATTCATCTTTTCTTGAAATATAATGTGTTTTATTTTAACTTTGATGCTAAACTTAAAATATGGATTTTTATATTTTAACTCGTCATGAAAAAATTTAAGGCTGGAATATTTACAAAACGATACGGATACAAGGGGTTTAAGCCATCCTTGCTCGAATTTCCTTTTGAATGGGAAAATGATGTAGTAATAAAATTGTTATCAGAAGCTAATACCATGCTCGGGGAACTTAATGTGTATTCCGAGTTAGTTCCTGATGTCAATTTCTTTATCGAAATGCATAAAGTTAAGGAAGCAACAAATTCTACACGTATTGAGGGGACACGAACAAATATTGGAGAAGCTGTCCTGAAAAAAACAAACATTGCCCCTGAAAAAAGAGATGACTGGCAAGAAGTAAGAAATTACATTGAAGCTTTAAATTATGCCATTGACCGCTTGGATAAGTTTCCTCTTTCTATTCGACTGCTTAAAGAAATTCATGCTATCTTACTTTCAGGGGTAAGAGGTGAGCATAAAACGCCCGGTGAAATAAGGGCAAGCCAGAATTGGATTGGTGGAGCATCAATTGACAGTGCTGTTTTTGTTCCCCCACATCCAAGTGAACTGCCTGAACTTTTGGGCAATTTAGAACTATTTTGGCATGATGAAAAAATTACGCTGCCCCATCTGATCCGTATTGCGATTGGTCATTATCAATTTGAAACAATCCACCCTTTTTTAGATGGAAATGGCAGAATTGGACGACTATTAATTACCCTGCAACTTCTGCATTATGGATTGCTGACTAAACCGGTACTTTATTTATCTGCCTTTTTTGAACAACATAGAGGGGAATATTCGGACTCTTTGCTGCACGTTTCAACTTCAAACAATATAGGCCAGTGGCTCCGGTTTTTTATGACCGGAATTATCCAAACTGCCAAAGAAGGAAAAGAGACTTTTGTGAGTATTGGCAAATTAAGGGAAAAATACCAAAAATCCGTGCTACAATTAGGAAAACGGGCTAAACTGGCGAATCAATTATTACAACACCTTTATTCCAATCCCATAATCAGCCCCCGGGATGTTGAACAGGTATTGAAAATAACTCCTGCCACGGCAAACCGTTTATTAAAAGAAATGGAAAAAACGGGAATGTTAATAGAGCGAACCGGATTTTCAAGGAATCGCTTATATGAATTGCATGAGTATTTGGGGTTATTCCAAAGGTAAAATAAGGTTTATGGCGGCCTTCAATAATCTTTTTCAAAGAAATAATAAACATAATCTCACCTGTTTAAATAAAATTAATAATTTTTTATTTTAGGTTTTTGTGTTAGATCAATTCTTAAAGATTAATTATTTTTTTTGAATGATTATTCGAATCCTTTTGTCTACTACGAATGCCTGGACGATGTCCGGGCTTTTTTTTTCTGTTTTTTTTGAAGAAGCCCTAAAAGCAAAAACCTCCTCAATCGAGAAGGTTTTTAATTTCTGTTTAACTCAAAATTAGGCGGATCGTCTTCTATATCAAGAAAAATGAACGCTATTTATTGGTTTTTTAACATGATTTTTGCTCTGACAATCCCTTACCAGACCTTACTAATAATTGATTTCATTCAAAAACTCACTCATGTCGATTTAAGTTTCAAAAAATATTATTTAAGTTTTAGCTTATAGCCATCCTTTTCGCATATAGGGCAAATGGAGTTTTTAACCATTGAAATATACCCGCATCTATCGCATTTATAATATTTGTGATACTTAGGAGTTTTTTTTGTGCTCTTTAATTTTAACCCGAATTTCATTGTAAAAGTATTATATTGATTTTTGATTTTAAGTATGCAATAGCTGTGCCAAATGTTGTATTAAGCAGAATTACAGAGTGTTATAAGCAATGATCAAAAAATCAAAAAAATGGAAACCTAAACTTGATTTAAAGCAGATACTTGAAATGCCCTGGAATAATTGTATTTACAGACAATTAAGTGTTTTTTAAATATTTACGAAAGCGGAGGGTATTTACGTTATCGGATAGTATTAAAGGTAATCGTTTTGATGGATACGTTTCATATTAAAAGCATTGAAATAATGCCAGCCAAGTGCAATGCTGTGAACCTTAATAGAAACCAGGTCCCTTCGTGCAATATATTTTAACAAATGATAAGGATATGAAACAAAAGTAAGAAACAGAAAACTGATAAAGATATTAAATTGAGTATAATTCCGTCGGATTAAAAGCAGCCGATTTCGTGATTTCCAGTAAGCTTGTAAGGGGCTATTTTTACCAACTGAAATGCTCTCCTTATGATAAACAAGCGATTGGGGGATATAATGAATTTCGTAACCCGCTTTTCGGATTCTTTCCTGCCAGTCGAGCTCTTCATAATATAAAAAGAAGAATTCAGCCATCAAACCTACTTTTTTACAAACTGAACGTGAAGTCATCATGGCGGCTCCTGAGGCGAATGGAGTAATGGTTTGCTGATCATACTGTCCCACATCTTTTTGGTTATGTCCTATGAAATGACTGGTTGCGGTATATTTTGTCATGGGAGTTGCTCCTGCAAACTGAATGGTTTCAGGGCTATCATAAAACCGAACTTTCGAACCCACCATCCCTATTTTTTGATTGGCTTGCATCGCTTCAACCAATGGCTCTAAAAACCCGGCTTCAACTTCTGTATCATTATTAAGCAACATAAAGTATTCGCCTTTGGCATTCCGGATTCCTAAATTATTGCCACCTGCAAATCCAAGGTTTACTTCACTTCTGATAAAAATAAATTCAGGAAATTGTTGTTTTAAAACTGCACTTGTATCTTCCTTCGAAGCATTATCAACAATGATTACCTCATAATTAGGATAGGAGATTTTGCTTACTGATTGAAGAAATTCAATGGTAACCCGTAATTGGTTGAAATTGATTGCAATAATTGATACGAGTGGGTAATCGGCCATTATCGATGTATTAGATAAAAGCAAATATAAAAAGATAAATGAATTTGATATAGTTTAAAATCATTGATTCTCATTTATTCTTAATTTTGAAAGAAAAATATCATGAACTATTTTAATAAATCATATCATATTAATGAGGACGAAATTAAAAGCCGACTTAATAAAATCCTGAATCAAAAGAATAGTTCAGATGAAAAGTTGGAAATCTATCGCCAAATTCTCGGGATGATTGATTTGACAGCACTTGAGGGCTCTGACACTAATAAAAAAATAACCAAGCTATGTGAAATGGCCCAAAGTTTTCATTTAGCAGGCAAAAATATTCCGGATGTTGCAGCAATTTGTGTTTACCCTCCTTTTGTTGCATTGGCAAAAAGTCGGTTAAGCGGTTCAAACATTCAGATTGCGTCTGTAGCAGGTGCATTTCCAAGCGGTCAATCTCCAATAAAAGTTAAACTGGCGGAGATTTCTTATGCGATTGAGCAAGGTGCAGACGAAATTGATATGGTTATTTCCCGTGGTAAATTTTTAGAAGGCGATTATCAAACTGTTTATGATGAAATTGCAGCAATCAGTGAGGTTTGCAAGGATGTTCATCTAAAAGTGATTCTTGAAACCGGTGAATTGGAAACCCTCAAAAATATTAAAAGAGCAAGTGTAATTGCGATTTCTGCCGGAGCCGATTTTATTAAAACTTCAACCGGAAAAATACAACCAGCTGCAACCACCGAGGCATTTCTTGTTATGTTGGATGCGATAAAAGAGCATTATCAAAAAACGAACAAAAAAATAGGAATCAAACCGGCAGGAGGTATTTCGGAACCTGAACAGGCGATTCAATATTATTTATTAGTTAAGGATGTTTTAGGTGAAGAATGGCTGAATCCTCAACTTTTCAGATTCGGAGCAAGCAGATTGGCTTCAAAAATTTTGGACATAATTAAAGATTAATGAACATTGATTAAAACTACATTTTCCTTATTCAACCAATAAATATAATTCAACTTCTTTCCTTCGTGCTGTGTTATTTGTAATTTTGTAGTTAATTACTATTGAATGCGTTCCTCCAATTATTCCGTCGATATGCAAAAATTAAGAAATGTAAAAGGATTGATATTACTAATAATCCTTGGGTTTTTATCCTGTAATTTAGAAGAAGATATTATTGATCCCGGCGATGATAGAGATAAATTCGTAAGCACCTGGAGTGTCAGTGAGTCGTGTTTTAAAGCAAATTATACCGTTAAGATTACGATTGATCCGTCTAACTCAGCTCAGGTACTGTTGGCTAATTTTGGAAATCCGGGATCAAATTATAGTCCTGCCGTAGGTATTGTTGCCGGAAACAAGATTTATATTTCCACTCAAACTATAGGTGATGGATGGAAAGTGAATGGAACAGGTACTTTACAAGATGCACGTACTATTCTCTGGAGCTATTCACTAATTATTGCGGGGAATAATTTTAGCTGTACCTCTGAATATATCCGGTAAGCCAATAATTTGCTCATGAATTTAAAGAAAAAACAAGTTTAATTTGTGATATTCCCGTTCGCGTGCCAGATAGTTAATTCGATTTATTTTGTTCCTTCAGATATTCTATCCTTTTTGCCACACTATCGTAAAGAATTCTCAATTTTGGGAGATTATTTTGATAAAATTTGAGGCTTTCATCAAATTGTTGTCTCGAAATTTGATGTTTCTCAAAAATGTCCTTATAATATTTGGCAGACAAAGATTTATTTTCACCTTCACCTAAATCACGATTATTAGCCAGATAAGCTTCAGAGAGTTGCACATCAAATAATATATCAATCATTTTTTCTTCCGAAATAACCAATTTCGCATCTTTTTTTTGATTTTGGGTGCAGGAAATAAGTAAAAAAAGGGGGATAATTAAATAGCTGATTTTCATTCTTGTTTACGTTTACTGGATATGCTCTTTTTGTGTTAATTGCCTATTTCTGACATAAATTTAATTCTCATCATTCTAATTTCTTCTTCAGTATATTCATCTTCACCAAGTTCCTTAATAGCATCTTCGATTGAATCTGACGAGGCATCTTCCCTAAAATAGTCAAAGATTTCTTCCTGATGATATTCATCAATAGTCTCATCAATATAATAATTGATGTCAATCTTTGTGCCTGAGGCTACAATGTGTTCAATTTCAGTAAGTAATTCAGGTAAAGTAAGGCTTTTGGCCGATGCAATATCTTCGAGCGGCAATTTACGATCAATATTGTGAATAATATAAACTTTTAAACCAGATTTATTCACCACCGATTTTACTACCAAATCATTGGGGCGCATAATTTCATTTTCTTCAACATAAGCTTTAATAAAGTCAAGAAATGGTTGACCGTACTTACTTGCTTTTCCTGCCCCAACGCCAGTAATTTGCTGTAGTTCATCCATCGTAATGGGATATTGAATCGCCATATCTTCGAGTGAAGGATCCTGAAAAATTACAAAAGGAGGAAGTTTCTCCTTTTTCGAAATCTCTTTACGCAAATCTTTTAATAAAGAAAATAATTCTTTATCGGTAGTGCTTATTTTAGGTGAATTGGCAGTAAGGAATTCATCATCTTCAGGATTGTCGTAATCATGATCCATGGTCAGCATGATCGAGTATGGATGATCCAAATATTTCAGACCATCAGCACCTACCTTCAATAGCCCATAATTTTCAATATCCTTGAGAAGTAAGCGGGCAATTAAACTTTGACGGATTACCGCATTCCAGAATTTCTCCCCTTTTTCTTCGCCTTTTCCAAACATTTCTAACTTATGATGTTTGGATTGTTTAACAGTTGCGGTATTTTTACCGACAAGAATGTTGATAATATGATTGGCTTTAAAGAGCTGCTTTACAGCTAATACTGTCTCAATAACCATTTGAACATATTCCGTGCCTTCAAAACTGGTTTTTGGATTCAAACAATTATCACAATTACCACAATTGTCTTCTTCGTATACTTCTCCAAAATAATGCAATAATTGTTTTCTGCGGCAAACTGAAGATTCGGCATAAGCTACAGTTTCGAATAGCAATTGTTTGGCTATTTCTTGTTCTGCAACAGGTTTGCCCTTTACAAATTTTTCCAGCTTTTGGATGTCGTCGTAACTATAAAAAGTGATACATCTTCCCTCGCCGTCGTCACGTCCGCCACGACCTGTTTCCTGATAATAGCCTTCTAAGCTTTTGGGGATGTCATGATGGATAACGTAACGGACGTCTGGTTTATCGATTCCCATACCAAACGCAATCGTAGCAACGATCACATCCGACTCTTCCATCAAGAATTTATCCTGATTTTGCCTTCGGGTTGATGCATCCAAACCTGCATGATAGGGTAGCGCCTTTATACCGTTCACCTGAAGGGTTTCAGCAATTTCTTCAACCATTTTGCGGCTTAAACAATAAATAATTCCAGACTTTCCGGTGTTATTCTTAACATATCTGATAATCTCCCGCTTTATGTTTTTATCTTTTGGCCTGACCTCATAATATAAATTGGGTCGGTTAAATGAGGACTTAAAGATATTTGATGACATCATCCCAAGGTTTTTCATGATGTCTTGCTGCACTTTTGGAGTAGCTGTAGCTGTAAGTGCAATTACGGGGACTTCTTTTCCAATTTCTTGTATAATTGGCCTTAATCTTCTGTATTCCGGTCTGAAATCATGGCCCCATTCTGAGATACAATGAGCCTCATCAATGGCATAAAATGATATATTGATCAATTTTAAAAGTTCAATATTCTCTGCTTTTGTTAATGATTCGGGAGCTACATACAATAGCTTGGTTTTTTTGCTCAGCAAATCTTCTTTTACTTTATTAATTTCAATTTTTGATAATGAAGAGTTTAAGAAGTGAGCAATACCGTCTTCCGATCCATAATTTCGGATGGCATCAACCTGGTTTTTCATTAATGCAATCAGGGGAGAAACGATAATAGCAGTGCCTTCGCTTACCAATGCCGGAAACTGATAACACATTGATTTGCCACCACCGGTTGGCATGATCACGAATGTGTCCCGACCTGATAATACGCTTCTGATGATTTCCTTTTGGTTACCTTTAAAACTGGTAAAGCCAAAGTATTTCTTTAAGAACTCATATAATTTTTTATCATCAATATCAGTCATGGTCTTTCAGCATCCTAAGATTACATTATATTTGTAAAAATATTGTTAGTATTTGAGTGTTAAGTTTTTTAATTGATAACGTGTCTATTACAAATATAACATAAAAATAAATTTTTTGTGTGATAATAATTAAATTTCGCAGTATTGAAGACAAAGGAAGAAATCAAGCAAATAGCCATTGAGACTATTTTAATTGAATCGCAAGCAATTAATAATTTAAAGAACTTCATCGATGAGGACTTTATTCATTGTATAAACCTAATTCACAAATCAAAGGGAAGGGTAATTATTACGGGGATAGGGAAGAGTGCACATATTGCAGCAAAGATTGTATCTACCTTAAATTCAACAGGAACACCTTCGATATTTATGCATGCTGCTGATGCAATACATGGTGATTTGGGAATTATTCGTAATGATGATGTGGTAATTTGTATTTCAAAGAGTGGAGAAACCCCGGAAATAAAGATTTTGGCACCATTATTAAAAAATATGGGAAATACTTTGATTGCCATGGTGGGAAACACAGATTCGTATTTGGCGAAGCAGGCAGATATGATACTATGTACCGCTGTTAAAAAAGAAGCTTGTCCGAATAATTTGGCCCCAACTGCCAGTACAACTGCACAGCTTGTGATGGGTGATGCGTTGGCTGTTTGCTTGCTGGAGTGTAAAGGATTTACTGCGAATGATTTCGCCAAATATCATCCTGGGGGAGCCTTAGGTAAAAAACTGTATTTAAGAGTTGCAAATCTTTATATCAATAATGAAAAGCCACAGGTTTCGCCCGAAACTGGCATTAATGAAGTAATTTTGGAAATCTCTTCAAAAAGGCTTGGAACCACTGCAGTAGTCGAAAATGGGAAACTTTTGGGTATTATTACCGATGGTGATTTACGAAGGATGTTACATCAAACCAGCGATATAACGAACCTAAAAGCTAAAGATGTAATGTCGGTAAACCCACGGCAAATCAACGAAGATATGCTGGTTATTGATGCCCTTGATTTGATGAGGAAGAACAATATTACGCAACTGGTTGTAAGTGAAAATCAGGTTTACAAAGGAATAATTCATTTACATGATATTCTCAGGGAGGGGATCTTGTAATAATTTAACATTATTTAAGTCTCATCTAAATTTATACAAAACAATTGGAGTGTAACTTTGAGTTGGTATTTCATGTCTAACAAAGGATTTAATTTTCCGGGATGATAACAAAACAAAGGATTAGCAGTATCGTGCTTGTCGTATTTCTGATAATTTTTAGCGTTTATTCTGCAAAAGCGCAGCTAACGAAGATAATGGGGAAGGTAATCGATTCGGAAACCAAAGAACCGGTTCCTTTTGTAAGTATTTATTTTAAGGGAACCAGTATTGGTTCGATTTCGGATTTTAACGGTGAATATGCACTTGAAACGATGCATGCAGGCGATTCACTTACTGCCTCATCAATTGGGTATAACCCACAAGTAAAAGTGATTTTTAAAAATCGTTTTCAAACGGTCGATTTCGAATTATCACCCAATAGTTATACTTTGAACGAGGTTGTAATTGTTGCCGGTGAAAATCCTGCGGATATATTATTACGCAAAGTAATAGCTGCTAAAGATCAGAACAGCAATAAGAATTTTGACTTTTATCAGTATGAGATGTACAATAAAATCCAGTTTGATGCCAATAACTTTTCCGAAAAATTTAAGACCAGAAAAATCTTACAGCCTTTCAGCTTTATTTTTAATCATATCGATACTTCTACCGTTAACGGAAAAGCATTTCTTCCGGTATTTTTAACAGAAACCTTATCCGACGTTTATTATAGAAAAAATCCACGTACGAAAAAAGAGGTGATTAAGGCTTCAAAAGTTTCTGGGTTTGAGAATGAAAGTTTTTCACAGATCATGGGTGATATTTACCAAACCGCGAATATTTATGATAACCATATTGTATTATTTGAAAAGAATTTTGTAAGCCCTGTTGCAAATTTTGGGTTCGCTTATTATAAATATTATTTAGTCGACAGTTCATATATCGATAACCAATGGTGTTACCAAATCATGTTTAAACCAAGGCGAAAACAAGAGTTAACCTTTACCGGGAATATTTGGATCAATGACACCACTTATGCAATTAAAAAAGTGGACATGCGTATCATTGATGATGCAAATATCAATTTTATTAATGCTATGGATATTCGACAGGTTTATCAGTTATTAGAAGGCAAATACTGGATGTTAACCAAAGATTATATGATTGCCGATTTCAATGTTATTGATGATGCAAAGAAGACATTAGGCTTTTATGGACATCGTTCTACTTCTTACAATAAGTTTGTGTTTAATCAACAAGCTGAAAAGGAAATATACGGATACCCCGCTAACATAATTCTTAAAGATAGTGCCATACAGTATGCGGATGAAAGGTGGAAAGATTTCCGGCACGATACACTGACAGTAAAAGAAAAAGCCATTTACTCGATGATTGATTCCGTTAAAAATGTGCCGATTTTCAAAACATACGTAGATGTGATTTATACCATCACAAATGGCTATTATATTGATGGAATGTTTGAAATAGGGCCCTATTATAAAATGCTGAGCTTCAACGAACGGGAAGGTGCCCGTTTCAGATTTGGTGGAAGAACCAGTAATAAGTTTAGCACAAAGTGGATGTTTGATGCTTATTTTGCATATGGACAAACAGATGAAAAATTTAAGTACGGAGGGGGCTTTTTAAAGATTAATTCAAAAAATCCAAGGCGAACTTATGGGATGAATTATAAAATTGACACTGAACAATTGGGCCAAAGCAAGAATGCATACAGCGAAGATAATTTCTTTAATTCTTTTCTTAGTAAAAATGCAATTAATAAACTCTCGATGGTGAAGGAGTATAAGTCCTTTTATGAACACGAATGGTTTGGTGGATTCTCAAATTCATTAGTGTTTACCCATAGGGAAGTGTTTCCCATTTCAGGAGAAAATTTTATAATACATGAGGATGATTCAGAAATAGAAATACCTTCAATAAGAACAAGTGAAATAAGCCTCAATATGAGATTCGCGTATAATGAAAAGTTTTTGATGGGTGAATTTGAAAGGGTGAGTTTGGGTACAACCTATCCGGTTTTTGAAGCAACTTATAGTTACGGAATTCCTAATCTGTTCAACAGTGATTATTCATACCATAGAGTTCAACTGAATTTGAAGCAATGGTTTAATGTTGGTACTTTGGGTTGGTCAAAATATATTGTAGAGGCAGGTCGGATTTGGGGGAAACTTCCATATCCATTATTGAAAATTCAAGAAGGAAACGAGACCTATTTTTACGATGAATTATCCTACAACTTGATGAATTATTATGAATTTGTGAGCGATCAATACATCAGTGTTAATTATATTCATCATTTTGATGGGTTATTTTTAAACCGTATTCCGCTTATGCGAAAACTAAAGTGGAGGGAAGTTGCTTTTATAAAAGGGGTAACGGGAAACCTGAGCCAGAACAATAAAACCTACTCTACATTCCCGGCAACAACCAACACACTTGAGGAACCTTATTGGGAAGCAGGTTTGGGAATTGAAAATATTTTTAAGGTAATAAGGGTCGATGCAATTTGGCGTTTATCGCATCTTGATCATGATAATATTAATAAGTTTGGAATATTCTTCTCTTTCCAGTTCGTCTTTTAAAATATATCCTTATTTTTGACCCGAATTATGATACTATATACTGAAAATATTGTAAAGAAATATCGAAAACGAGCTGTTGTTAATGACGTTTCGATAAAGGTTGAACAAGGCGAAATTGTTGGACTTCTTGGCCCAAATGGAGCCGGGAAAACTACCTCATTTTATGTGATGGTAGGCTTAATCAAACCCTTATCAGGGAAAGTGTTTTTGGATGGAAAAGACATCACCAAAGAACCTATGTACCGTCGTTCGCAACTTGGGATTGGATATTTGGCACAGGAAGCATCTGTGTTCCGACATTTAAGTGTGGAAGATAATTTGAAAGCAGTTTTGGAGTTTTCACTTTTTAATAAAGAAGAACAGCAGGAGAGACTGGAATCATTGTTGGCAGAATTTGGACTCAGCCATATCCGGAAAAGCTTAGGGATCACCTTGTCGGGAGGAGAGCGAAGAAGAACTGAAATAGCACGCGCTCTGGCAGTTGATCCAAAGTTTGTTTTGCTCGATGAGCCATTTGCCGGAGTTGATCCTATTGCTGTTGAAGACATTCAACTTATTGTCTCAAAACTGAAAGATAGAAATATTGGTGTTCTCATTACCGATCATAATGTTCACGAAACATTAAGTATCACCGATCGATCCTATTTATTGTTTGAAGGATCAATTCTGAAGGACGGCACTTCTGAAGAATTAGCCGACGATGAACATGTCAGAAAAGTTTATCTGGGTCAGAATTTTGAACTTCGCAGATAAATCAAAATTAACTACTTCGCAGCAAGCTTACGAGATATCAATTTGGAAATTCTTTTTATTGACGATGCAAGCATTGGAGTATTAAACTCATTTATCCCGATACGCTGCGCTATCGGGATTCCTGCCTGTACTGCTGTTTAGGCAGGCAGGCGTTCATCTTACAGATTTCAATGCACTACGTTTTTGAAATCTGAGTTTCACGAATAAATTAAAGATTATTTCTTAAAGATGATCGAAATAATAATATAACTAAGAAAGATAATTGGTATTGCACTGACCTGAAAAGCTGCAATGAGTGCTATTGATAAAATGATAAGAATAAATCTTTTTTGGTTTCCCTTCCATTTAAAATTTTTGAATTTTAGCGAAAGTAAAGGAATTTCAGCTACAAGGAGTATGGATAAAATTATGGTAGCTGATATAAGAAAATAACTATTTCCTGTCAATTCAGCCATCCATGATGAAGCACTAAATGTGTTTTGATTTATCAGCGCTAATGCTACAATCATTAAAGCGCATGCCGGTGTTGGGATTCCAATAAATTGTTCTTCCTGTCGGGTATCAATATTGAATTTAGCAAGTCGCCAGGCAGAAAAAAGTGGAATGAGAAAACCTATGAATGGCACTAAATTATTCCCATTAAAAAACACTTCAGGCAGTGGCTCACTTATCCTTAACAGAAAAAGCATGATAAAGCCCGGTGCTAATCCAAACGAAACTACGTCGGCTAACGAATCTAATTGTTTGCCTAGCTCACTTTGGAGTTTAAAAATACGTGCCACTGCCCCGTCCATAAAATCTAAAATTGCTGCAAATGCAATAAAATATACCGACCATTCAACGGATCCATTATAGAGTGATACAATTGATAAAATACCACAAAGCAGGTTTAATAAGGTGATATAATTGGGGATGTTTTTTTTCATGAAATGAAGTTCTATCTTCCAAGTGTTTTGAAAAGGTTAATGATATTCTTTAGGAAGCTCCCGTAATACATATTTGTAAATAATGAAATCAAAAATACGAAACAAATGGGATATTTCATCATATGGTTGAATTTCTTCATTGATGACCTCGATTTTAAATCGTCTCTATATTTAAATAGTCTTGCATTGATTTAATATATTTGCCTTCATCATTTATGGTCATCAACCATGATTGTTCGCTTGAATACTGATTTATGTTTTATTATTTTATAAATGAATACTCCTAATTCAATTTTAATTCATGATTTTGATTATTTGCTTCCGCAGGAGCGGATTGCTAAATTCCCGATGGCACAAAGAGATCAATCAAAATTATTGATATATAACGCTGGGGGAATTCATAAAGATTTTTTTTACAATATAGCTCAACACCTTCCTGAAAATAGTTTAGTCTTCTTTAATGAAACCAAAGTTATACAGGCAAGGCTTCAGTTCCGGAGAGAATCAGGAGGTAAAATCGAAATATTTTGTCTGGAGCCAAAACAGCCTACTTCCGAAATCCAGCTTGCTTTTCAGCAAAGCAGTCCGGTTGTATGGAAATGCTTAATTGGGAATGCAAAAAGATGGAAGGAAGTGAGTATAAAAAAAAGGATCAAAATTGATCAGCAGGAAGTCGAATTTTTTGCAAAAAAGATTGGAAAAGAAGTAGAAACTTATTTGGTTGAATTTAGCTGGAACCCTTCACTTTTTAACTTTTCACAACTTCTCGAATCTACCGGATTGGTTCCATTACCGCCTTATTTAAACCGAGAGGCTGAAAAGGAGGATAAAGAACGTTACCAAACCATTTATGCCCAATATAATGGATCGGTGGCTGCTCCAACCGCAGGTTTGCATTTTACCGATGAGGTTTTTGAAAAGCTTAAAGAAAAGAATATTCATTCGGATAAGGTGATCTTGCACGTTGGGGCCGGGACTTTTAAACCAGTATCTACCGACAGTATTGAAGCACACGAAATGCATACCGAAAAAATCATCATTCAAAAATCAACCATTAAAAAATTGATTGAAAAGCAAGGTGAAAAGATCATTGTGGTTGGAACAACAACCTTGCGTACCCTGGAAAGTTTGTATTGGTTTGGCGCGAAATTAATGATTAATGAACCTCCTGTATTCCGTATTCTCCAATGGGATCCTTATCAGGAAAAGTATCAACTTGAAAATTCTACAATTGAAGTCTTAGTAAAGATCGTCGAATATATGGATCAAAATGATTTGAGTGAACTGCACGGAGAAACTCAGTTGATGATCGCGCCGGGATATCAAATCAAGATAGCGGATATTCTCATAACAAATTTTCATCAACCCAAAAGTACCTTGCTCTTGCTGGTTTCTGCTTTTATTGGGGAAGATTGGAAGAAGGCCTATCAATATGCCATGGACAACGAGTTTCGCTTTTTGAGCTACGGTGATTCATGTTTGTTTTTTAGTGAAAAATAAGGAGATTTCCATTTTCCCCCAATATTTCTTTTTTGGATTGTTTTTCTTTTTAAATTTGCTTCTTATGAAAATCACGGTCACATATCCCCGAGTCTAAGTTCTGAATTAACCATCTGTTAATTTCCCGGACTTTCAATTATTGTGGTTTACCACCACGCAATTATCATTTTATTATTTAATCAAACAAATTTTTAGGAGGAACCATCATGAAAACAAATTTACTGCCAGTATTGGATATTGTCGGAATTGAGCTTAACATAAGCCATAAAAACAGACAAATTATGAAAGAAAAAACATTAGATAAACCAGTTAAACACAGATTAAAATGGGAATTAACGATATAAAATCAAATTATATTTATTTTAAAAAATTGAAATTAAGCAATATTTGGAATAACATCAAAGAAGCAATTGCCGGTACAGATCAGGATTTCACTAAAGGAAGCCTGCCTCGTGCTATCTTTCTGCTCTCCGTGCCAATGGTTCTGGAGATGATCATGGAATCGGTATTCGCAGTTGTCGACATCTTCTTTGTATCAAGACTGGGTGCAGATGCCGTTGCCACCGTTGGGATTACCGAAGCGGTAATGACTTTGGTGTATGCCATCGGTTTCGGCCTGGCCATGGCAACCACTGCAATGGTCTCCCGTCGAATTGGAGAGCATAAACCAAAAGAAGCCGCCACTACAGCCTTTCAGGCTATTATTACCGGGATTTTCATTTCATTGTTGATTGCGATTCCGGGCTATATTTTTGCCGAGGATATCATTCGCCTAATGGGAGCTTCACACAACATGGTTTACAATTTATCAGGATATACCAGAATAATGTTGGGAGGGAACGTTGTAATCATGTTGCTTTTCATCATTAATGCCGTATTTCGAAGTGCCGGTGATGCGGCCATTTCGATGCGTGTATTGTGGTTTGCAAATATTATCAATATTATATTGGATCCCTGCTTGATTTTCGGACTCGGTCCATTTCCGGAATTAGGGATTGCAGGTGCTGCTATCGCAACCAATATTGGTAGGGGTTCTGCAGTTGTTTATCAGTTTTATATATTGTTCAGAGGTAAACGGCGGATAAAATTAGGAATGGATAACCTTAAAATTGAAATCAATCTTATTTGGCGGTTGATCAAACTCTCATTGGGAGGGATAGGTCAAAATATCATTGCAACTTCAAGCTGGATTGGATTGGTGCGCATCGTTTCAATTTATGGAAGTGAAGTTGTTGCAGCCTATACCATTGCCATTCGGGTAATGGTTTTTACTTTGATGCCATCCTGGGGTTTAAGCAATGCTGCTGCAACTTTGGTAGGGCAAAATTTGGGAGCCAACCAACCCGATCGGGCAGAACGATCCGTATGGTTAACAGGCCGAATTAATATGATTGTTATGGGTCTGATCAGCATCTTTTTTATCGTGATGCCTGAAGTATTCATAGGTGTATTTATTTCGGATATAAAAGTAGTTGAGGTAGGAAGTATTTCTTTGCGGATTATGAGCTATGGATTTATTGCCTATGCAATGGGAATGGTGTTGATTAATTCGTTTAACGGAGCAGGAGATACCCGTACGCCAACCCTTATCAATCTGATTGCCTTTTGGATCATTGAAATTCCTTTGGCTTATTTTTTGGCAATAGGATTGAATCTAAGAGAAAACGGCGTATTTATATCGATTGTAATTTCCGAAACAATACTAACACTCATGGCCTTTTATTTTTTCAGGCAGGGAAAGTGGAAATTGATGAAAGTTTAATACCATTTATTAGTTAAGTGAGGGGGGTGTATTTTTTTCCTCCCCCTCATTCTGTCTCTCTCAATTTGGCTTAATTATTGTAAGGTTTTGGTATAATATTAAATGTTTAACCTCCAAATAATTGACATGATGAAAAAGAAAATTTTATGGCTGATCTTGTTTTCTGCTTTTATTGTGCAGGGATCATTCGCTCAAGATAATACAAGGACCAAAAAGGTTACTCTAAAAGGGTCTGTTATGGATACAGACAATCATCCTATAAAAAATGCAACGCTGATTGTTCCTGGTTCCAAACATGCAAAAAGAACAAATAAAAAGGGTCATTTTAAAATGAAAATAGAAGCATCAACAGAAAAAGTGATGGCTCTCACAACTTTAAATGGGTATTTGGAAAAGAAATATACCGGTGAGCCAAACCTCGATTTTGTACTCCCCAATGCTTCCGATTATAATTATGCTGAAGATCAAAAAAACAGGAGTAAAGAATTGATCGCACGTGGTTATAACGAAGATATCGTATATGAAAATTCGATTGATGCTGTGGATTTTAATGGGCGAAAAATAAACCCTTATAAATATATAAGTTTTGAGGAATTATTGGATAAAGAAATGAGTCCAAATATTTTCGTTGTTAGTCGTTCCGGCTTATATATTGTTGATGGGGTAAAGATTCAGGGAATTTGGGGACTAAAACATGTTAAACCAATAAATATAAAGTCAATTGAAATTGTGGATATTGGATTAACACTGCCTTTCTATGGCATCGAAGGTATTTATGGCGTTTGCAAAGTAACAACGAAAAATGCCATGGCTGAGAATAAATAAGAGTAGAATAAAGCTATCATCATTTTTATCTCTAAAAAGAAGCACATTTTATGCTAAAATAATATAGCAACCTATTTTTATTAGAAAACTGCTACTTTTGCATCATGAGTTTAAGTGGCATTACCGGAATTGTTTTAGCAGGTGGCAAAAGCCGTCGCATGGGCAATGAAAAGGGTTTGATCGAATTAAATTCCAAGCCGTTAATTCAGTATGCCATTGATGCGCTTGAGCCAATTTGCGAAACCATTTTAATTAGTACCAACTCACATTTTTATGATTTTCTGCCTTATCAAAAAATAACTGATGAGTTTCCGAATAGCGGCCCGATGGGAGGGATTTATTCCTGCTTAAAAGCTTCAAAAACGGATCAAAATCTGGTGCTTTCCTGCGATATGCCATTTATCAAATCTCAGCTTTTAGCAGATTTAATTGAAAATTCAGATGGGTTTGATATCGTTGTACCATGGCATGGCGAACAACAATTCGAACCCATATGTGCCTTTTATCGAAAAAATGTGGAACCGACATTTCGTATTTTTATTTTGCAAAAAAACTATAAAATTCCCGATGCTTTTGATCGATTGAAAACCAAAAAATTTGAGATTAATACAAACCTCCATTATTATTCAACAGATCTTTTTTTTAATGTTAATTCTCAGGAAGAATTTTTCGTTTTACAAGGAAAATTAAAGTCAGATCATGATTAGCCAACCCAATCTTTTGCTCATAGCCGGAACGGGCCGCAATGTCGGTAAAACAAGCCTCGCTTGTGCATTAATTGATCAAACCTCAATTTCTCATAAAGTAATAGGAGTGAAGATTTCCCCTCATTTTCATCAAATATCTCCAACAGAAAAACCAATTATTAAGTCCGAAAACTTTGAAATAATTGAAGAATTAAATTCAGATGGGAATAAGGATAGTTCCAGAATGTTGAAAGCAGGTGCATCGAGGGTGTTTTATGTGCAGACCAAAAGTGATATTGCCTTGATTGAAGTGATGAAGGAGCTTCAACAATTTTGGTTTGATGATACGGCCGTTATTTGCGAATCGGGAGGCCTCAGGCATTTTATTGAACCTGGATTGTTTATGGTTTGTCGATCTGCAGATCAACCTGAAATAAAGCCTCATTTAAATGTGCTTGAGCCAAAAGTTGATCAATTTATATTATTTCAGGAAAACGGTTTTGATTTATCAAGGGTCAAATTTGAAAATCATAAATGGTCAATCATTGAAGCTCTTTGAGTTTAATTTTCATTCGTAAAAAAATAACAGAACCCTGATTGGGAATTAAAACACATTCTAAAGGTTATCCAAGCCTACAGACACTTTCTAATCGTTCAGGATCCAGCAATTTAATCCTTTTCCCATCAATTTGAATTATTTTATCCTTACGGAATTCGGATAAAATCCGGATCACGTTTTCGGTTGTCATTTCAATTAATTCAGCGATCTCACGTCTTGATACCGGAAGCTCAAATTCATCACTTTGATAAATGTGTGTAGAGAAAAATATAAGGATATATGCGATTCTCCCCCTTAAATGCTTTTTGTTGATTTCAAATCTATTCTCAATAATGTCATCATACATCTTGCTCATTTTTTTCATGATGTCGATGGCGAATGTTCCGTTATTTTTGATCACCTCTTTTAAAGCATCCATCTCAACTGAGCAAACAACGCTATCTTCAAGCGCGGAAATGGAATATTTGTAAGTTGAAAGAGAAAACATGCTTAATAGCGATATAAAATCACGTGGTTTTGCGATGCTTATGATTTGATCCTTATTATTAGGAGATTGTTTGTAAAGTTTTACCAAGCCTTGCTTTAAGTAAAGGAAAGAAGCGATATCCTGACCTTCGGTACTGATGATCTCGCCTTTTTTGAATAACATTTCCTTTTTATTTCTATTAAGTAAATTCAGCTCATTATCATTTAGTCCGCCGAATAACAGTCGGTTGTAAATACATGTCTTACAGTGATTTGATTTGATGATCTCAGGCATATTCACTAAGATTTTACATAAACATATCTATAAATATAAATACTATGATATATATCATATCTAGAAACTTGTATAGGTTCTTGACCGTTGTTAATTTTGTAACAAATTTATATTGAATTCAGATAAATACTTATATACAAACATACAAATATTATAAAATATAACATCAGATGAAGAAACTATTAATCTTAGGAGCAGGTACAGGTGGAACTATTATGGCCAACAAAATGAGAAAAGTTCTTGAAAGGGATGAGTGGGATATCACGATTGTTGACCAGTTTAAGATGCATTATTATCAACCGGGATTTTTGTTTATTCCTTTTGGAATGTACAAAAAGAACGATGTAATTAAGCCTAAAAGTGATTTTTTCCCTATAGGATTGAATGTAATTTACAGCAAGATTGATAAAATCGAGCCGGAAAATAACAGGGTTTTACTTGAGGAAGGGGTAGTTTTAAATTACGATTATTTAATCATTGCCACAGGAACGCGAACAGCTCCTGAAGAAACTCCCGGTTTGAAAGGCGATTTGTGGTATAAGGATATTTTCGACTTTTATACCATTGAAGGAGCTGTTGCACTTGCAGATTATTTTAAAACTTGGAAAGGCGGCAAATTGGTTGTAAATATTGCTGAACTTCCTTTTAAATGCCCTGTAGCACCGCTCGAGTTTGTATTTTTTGCCGATGCTTTTTTTACAGAAAGGGGACTGCGTGACAAAGTAGAAATCACTTATGTTACTCCATTACCTGGTGCCTTTACTAAGCCAAGGGCTACCAAAATGTTGGGTGAACTTTTAAAGGATAAGAATATCAACATTATTCCTGATTTTAATATTGCAGAAGTTGATAATGTAAATAAAAAAATTATTGACTATGCAGGTGTTGAGGTACCTTTCGATTGTTTAGTTTCGGTACCAACCAATATGGGCGATCCGATGATCGAACGAAGCGGAATGGGGGACGAACTTAACTTTGTTCCTACCGATAAATATACCTTGCAATCGCAAAAAGCCGAAAATATATTCGTGATCGGTGATGCTGCAAATGTGCCGACTTCTAAGGCCGGATCAGTAGTTCACTTCGAAGCTGATATCCTTCAGGAAAATTTATTGTGTGCAATTGAAGGACGACCCTTTACTGCGAAATTCGACGGGCATGCAAATTGTTATATCGAAACCGGTTATGGAAAAGGGACCTTGATCGATTTTAATTATGATACTGAACCGCTTGCAGGATCATTCCCATTTCCGGGAATTGGACCATTCGGACTTCTGAAAGTTACGCGGATGAACCATTATGGCAAATTAATTTTCCGTTGGATTTATTGGCACATCCTTTTAAAAGGAAAAGAAATGCCTATCGATTCGGAGATGCAAATGGCAGGAAAAAAATTATAAACCAAGTCATTTTTACCGACTGTATAAAAAATAAAACGAAAATGACAGACATAGAAATTCAATCAAAATTCGATGATATAAACAGGAAACTTGACATGGTTTTGGAAGAAGTTCTTGCTCAAAAGCAATCGCGCCAAACCGTTGAAGACCTTGTGACTGATGTTTCGCTAATTGGTACCGATATATTTAAAGCTACTGTTGTTGAACTCGACAATGCAGGAATAGAGGTTGACGGGGAGGCCCTGAAACAACTGGCATTTAAATTCATAAGAAATATAGATACCTTTAACGAACTATTCGGAATGCTTGAAAGCGCCAACGACTTGATCAAGGATGTAACGCCTATCATTCATCAGGTTGGGCTTGACAGTATTAAAAAAATGAATGAACTCGAACAAAAAGGATATTTTGAGTTTATTGCAGAACTTGGCCGAATGATCGATAATGTTGTTACCCATTTTGGTGCCGAGGATGTTAAAAAACTTTCAGACAATATCGTACCGATGCTCGAACTGGTTAAGAGCCTTACTCAGCCAGAAATGTTACAGGCATTTACGAATGGGGTAAACGTATATAAAAGCTTAAATACCGAAAACATTCCCGAATATTCGCTCTGGAAAATTATGAGAGAAATAAACACCCCGGAGATGAAAAAAGGAATGGGTTTCATGATTACATTCTTAAAAAATATAGTAAAAGAAAATAAATAACATTTTAAAACATAGCATTATGGCAACAAAAACAATAGCAGGAGTATCTGTAGACGTATCAGGTGAAGGTTATATGAACGATCCATCACAATGGACAAAAGAAATAGCTACAGAAATTGCAAAAGAAGAAGGGATTGATTTAACCGATAAACATTTTGAATTAATCAATTGGATCAGAACCAAAGTAATGAGTGGCGAAGCCTTAACTATTCGTGGAATTGGGAAATCAGGCATTGTTGATATCAAAGAATTTTACCAATTATTCCCGGGCGCACCACTGAAAAAAGCAACCAAAATTTCGGGCGTACCAAAACCGGCTAGTTGTATCTAATCATAAAAACTAAAGCACTAAAATCATGGAAAACAAAACTGAAACTCCATTAAAAAAAGTATGCCTTATTTGCGCAAAAGGAAGTATTGAAGATGTTTATGCAACCTTGGTGATGGGTAATGGCGCAGTAATGGAAGGCATTGAAACCAAAATTTTCTTTACTTTTTTCGGCCTTGATGCCATTACAAAAAAGCAAATGAAAAAATTGCATACCTCAACGCTTGGAAATCCTGCAATGCGAATGCCGGGTGGTTTGCCCTTCCCAAGCATTCTTGGGATGTTACCGGGTGTAGAAGCCGGTGTATCAGCAATGATGAAAAAGCAAATGGAAGCTTTGGATATGCCTCCGGTTGACGAATTTTTGGATATGATTACCGCAGGGGGCGGCGAAATTTATGCATGTAAATTAGCTGTTGAAATGTTCAAACTTAAAAAGGAAGATTTTAACGAAAACGTTAAGGATATCATCACCATTGGTGATTTTTACGGAATGTGTGGTGGTGAAAATACGCAGGTAATCTTTACCTAAAATTTGACTGAGGTTTAATTTTCCAATGGAATTGATACTAACCTGCGAGGGTTTTAAACTCTCGCAGGGTTGTGATGCTTTGGGATGGCGTCCCGACAAAGTCGGGACGCCATCCCTTTTCATTAGTTTACGGTTTGAAATCCCAATATTTTTACCATCTTTGTATTAGCATTTTGAAAAATCGTAAAAGCTGATGGTTGAAGTTAATTCGAATAAAAAAAAGGAAAAAAGCCCGGAGAAAGAAATGAGTTTCTGGGAGCATCTTGAAGAGCTTCGCTGGCACATCGTCAGGTCAGTAATTGCTATCGTGATTTTTGCCATTATAGCATTTCTAAATCGAGAAATAATATTTGATGTGGTCATTCTGGCCCCCAAGGATTCAAACTTTATTACCAATCGTATTCTCTGTCAAATTGCTGATTATCTATCAATCTCAGGACTATGTATCGGAGAAATGTCCTTAAAAATAATTAATATCAGCATGTCGGGGCAGTTTATGACCCATATGTACATTTCGATGATCGTTGGTTTGGTTGCTGCATTCCCATACGTCATTTATCAAATCTGGAGTTTTATAAATCCGGCTCTGCATTCGAAAGAAAAAAAATACTCGGGTGGGGCTGTGATTGCAAGTTCCTTGCTTTTTATACTGGGCGTATTGTTCAGCTATTTCATAATAGTCCCATTAACGATTAACTTTTTTGGCACCTATCAGGTAAGTGATGTTGTTGAAAACAGTATTTCGTTAGATTCATATATCAGTACCGTGGTTTCGGTGACCTTTGCAGTTGGTCTTGTATTTGAGTTGCCCATCTTAGTTTATTTTCTGACAAAAATCGGTATCATCACTCCCTCTTTTATGAAAAAAAACAGGAAGTACATGTTGGTAATCCTGTTGATCATTTCGGCGATTATAACCCCACCCGATGTCTTTAGCCAAATTCTGGTTGTTATTCCTTTATATGGGCTTTATGAATTAAGTATCAGCCTTTCAAAAAGGGTTTATAAAAAGCGGGTGATTGAAATGGAGGATTAGTTCTCTATCCGATAAATCAGTTTTTCTTTAAAAAATCAAACACCAATTCGGTAAATTTTTCAGGTGCTTCGGCATGGACCCAATGCGAAGTATTTTCAATAGTTACAATTTCAGCATTCGGGAAATTATATTTAATTGCTGGATAATCTTCGGGCAGGATATAATCCGATAATCCGCCCCTGATAAATAAGGCAGGTTTATTAAAACGGTCAATGGTATCGATCCCATCAAAAAGCTCATTTAAATTTTCACAGATGGCCTCAAAATTAATTCTCCATGCGAGCTTATCTTTTTCTTTCCAGTATAAATTTTTCAGAATAAATTGACGGATCCGAAAATCGGGAATACGCTCTGTAAGCAACATATCGACCTCTATGCGCGAATTTACCATGTCGAAATTAATCCGGCGCATCCCATCAATAATTTTGGCATGGGAATTTCGGCTTGGATAAGCTCTAAGGCTGATATCTACTATTACCACCTTTTTAATTAATTCCGAATTTTCAAGGGCAAAACGGGCACATACTTTGCCACCCATTGAATGGCCTATGATCACCGGATTTTCTATTTCTTGATCTTCAATAAATTCGTTAAGGTCGTCAGTTAGTGCCAGATAATTAAAAACAGGACTATGAGGCGATTGACCGTGATTTCGTTGATCGGGAATGTAAACCTGATAACCCTGATCTGCCAGGTTTTTTCCAAAACTTACCCAATTATCGGAAATGCCAAACAGTCCATGAAGAATTATCACAGCAGGACCTTCGCCAAATGTTCGATAAAATAATTTCATCTTTTAAAATTAACGCCAGAGAATAGATTTTTTAAAATCAAATGTTATTTCCATGTTTTCAATTCCCTTAAATACAACTGTACCGTGTTTTCCAACCCAAGGTACAAGGCATCACTAATGAGTGCGTGGCCGATCGAAACTTCCAATAAACCGGGAATGTTTTCTGCGAAATATCTAAGATTATGTAAATCCAAATCGTGACCGGCATTGATACCCAAACCAATTTCGTTGGCAACTTTCGCGGCTGCAATAAATGGGGCAATGGCTGCAACTCTATCTTTATGAAAATGGTCGGCATAGCTTTCAGTATATAACTCTATTCTGTCGGCACCTGTTTTCAATGCATTCCGGATCATTTTTTCATCTGTTTCAATAAAAATGGAAGTCCGTATTCCATTTCTTTTGAATTCAGAAATCACTTCTTTCAGGAAGGATTCATTTTTAATCGTATCCCATCCGGCATTAGAAGTGATTGCATCCGGAGAGTCGGGAACCAAAGTAACTTGATGTGGTTTTACTTCCAATACCAAATCAATAAATTTAGGAACAGGGTTTCCCTCAATGTTAAATTCAACCCCGATTTTAGGTTTGATATCCCTTGCATCCTGATAGCGGATATGTCGCTCGTCGGGGCGCGGATGCACCGTGATTCCCTGAGCACCGAATCTTTCGCAATCGATTGCCGCTTTTAAAACATTGGGATAGTTGCCACCTCGGGCATTTCGGATGGTGGCAATTTTATTGATATTAACGCTGAGTTTGGTCATTTTGATTATGTATTTACACAAAATTAGTAATAATTCTCATCTTGAGTCCCCTATCTTGAGTCTTGAGTCTCGAATATTGATACTTCATTGTCGGACTTTTATTCAATTATCGTAAATTAGGGTTTTAATTTCGATAGAATGAGAGTTGTAATACAAAGAGTTTCGGAGGCTTCGGTTAGCATTGATAAAAAGGTAAAGGCCGAAATTAAAAAAGGCTTATTGATTTTGCTGGGCATCGAAAATGCAGATTCATTTGAAGATATTGAATGGCTATGTCGCAAAATATCGCAATTGCGAATTTTTGATGATGCCAATGGAGTGATGAATCTGGATGTGAAAGAAATTGGCGGAGAAGTAATTGTAGTGAGTCAATTTACCTTGCATGCCAGCACCAAAAAAGGCAATCGTCCTTCTTATATTTGTGCTGCAAAACCTGATGTGGCTGTTCCACTTTACGAACAGTTTGTTAGTCAATTTGAAAAAGAAATTGGAAAAAAAATTCAAACCGGTATGTTTGGGGCCGAAATGGAAGTTACTTTGACAAATGATGGCCCTGTTACCATTATTCTAGATTCAAAGAATAAAGAATAAGTTCGGAACAGTCATTATAAATAATTGGGTTAATTTTTTATATTTAACAAAAAGATAAAGCAATGTTTATATTTCCCTGGATGGATAAATATTCTGTGCATGTTGATTCGATTGATGCGCAGCACCAGAAATTGGTAGAATTATTAAATAACCTTGCTTCCGCAATGTCGAGCGGCAAAGGAAATCTCGTTCTGGAAACTACCTTAAATGAATTGATAGATTATACTCTTTATCACTTTGGGGATGAAGAAATATATTTTTCTCGGATAAATTATCCTCAAGCTGAAGATCATCTTCTGGAACACCGTAAACTGATAGAAAAGGTATCACAATTTAAACTTGATTTTGAGGCAAAAAAAGTTGGGCTCAGCATTGAGTTAATGCGATTTTTAAAAGAGTGGCTTATTAACCACATTAGTGGAACAGATAAGCAATTAGGCATGATGTTAAATAAAGCAGGAATAAAATAATGAGTTTGAAAAATATTTTACTTTTAGGGGATCCCAGATTGTATGAGCTATCAGTAGCTGTAAAAAAAGAAGAATTGGATGAAATTAAATACGCTATTGACATCCTACATAGGGCTTTAATGGAATACAAGGAAAAATACAAAGCCGGCAGGGCTATCGCAGCTCCGCAGATTGGGGTCATGAAACGGTTTATTTATGTCAATATTGATAAGCCAATTGTGATCATTAATCCGGTTTTATTCGATTTTAGTGAAGAAAAAATCATTCTTTGGGATGATTGTTTTTCATTCCCAAATCTATTTGTAAAAGTTGAACGGGCCAAAAAGGTAAAGATGACTTTTCGTGATATGAATTGGGAGGAATATACCTGGCAACTTGAAGATGATCTTTCGGAGCTTATTCAACATGAATACGACCACCTTGATGGTATTTTAGCTACACAAAGAGCTATAGATAATAAGTCGTTTAAAATGATTGGAAGCTAAATGTGCCGGAATTAAGAATACAGTAGACAGTAGTTAGTATTTCGTAGGTAAAAATCAAAGGTTTTGTTTAATATGTTTTTGTCTACTGACTTCTGTATTCTGTCTACTGTCTACTGACTGATATCCACCGAATGTCAATCATAAAAAAAGTGTTTTTGTGTTTAATTGTTAACGTGTATAAAAAAATCTGAGCCATACTTAATCTCAATCCCAAATTTTATATAAATCTTTATGAATCAACTTAAATACCATGCTCTTAAAAAGCCGCCCCAAACAAAAACTACTGTCTACTGACTACTGTCTACTGTATTCTCAATACTAGCCAATAAGGAATATCGATTAAAAATAACTCTATAAGAGAGCGGTTTTCCCGAAAGAAACTTACTGTAATTTCCCCATAAATTCGGCCTGATCGATAATAAACCGGGTATGAATTCCAAATCCAATTTTACCATTTTCATCGTTAGCGCTAACCTCAAAAATAATTTTTTTACGGTCAACTTCAGTCACGATTGACTTACAGTTTACTTTTTTCCCAATAGGGGTTGCTTTTACATGCTGAATATGAAGTTCGGTACCCACCGTTGTATATCCTACAGGCAAAAGATGATTTACACATTCGAGTGCAGTTTTTTCCATTAAGGCAATCATAGCAGGTGTGGCAAAAACATCAACCATCCCCGAACCATAGTTAGTAGCCGAATCTTGAAGGCTCACTATTTTTTCTGTTTCAAATGATAATCCAACTTTTATATCATCAAACATACTAGCAATATTTAAAATTTACGCTTTGTTTTAAATCGGGATGTAAACTTTTTGCAACGGGGCATGTCAATGCAGAGACTTCAATAATTTTTTTCTGTTTTTCAGTATAGTTATTTGGTGGAAAAGTAAAATCAATAATTACTTCAGAAATCCTTCTGGGATCAGAAGCCATCACTTTGGTGATTTCTATTTGAGTACCGTCAATATTGAAATGATGGTTGTTGGCAGCAATTCCAACAATCGTTATCATGCAACTTCCAAGTGCAGTAGCTACTAAATCAGTCGGCGAAAAAGCTTCCCCTTTTCCCTGATTATCGATGGGTGCATCCGTAATAATTTTGATACCGGATTGTTGATGCTGTGCTTCTGTCCTTAATCCTCCAATGTATTTTGTCTTTGTAGTTATCATAAATCAAAGTTTTATTTCAAAGGTAATCATTAAGAAATTTGTGATGAAGAAAGGATAAAAAAAAGCCTCAACAAATTGAGGCTTCCATAACTTATTTTAAAAGTATTATTTCTTTTTCTTTTTTTCGGTTTTCTTTGTTGTATCACAAGCTTTTGAAGTTTCGCAACATGCTTTTTTGGCAGCAGCATCACATTCTTTTGTTTCTGCTGTTTTTGTAGTAACTTCTGTAGTAGTTTTTTTAACTTCCTTCTTTTGTGGATCTTGTGCATTAACTGATATAGTTCCTATAGCAATAAAAGCAACAACTGCTATGCCTAAAATTATTTTTTTCATATAGTTCTTTTTAGAGTTATAATTATTTCTTTACACAAATTTAGTTTTAATATGATCCATTTTTGTTAAGTGGCTGTTAAAAACTGTTAATGAATTGTTAATTAAAAATTGAGGATGATTTGATCGTTGTATATTTGTGTTGTTAATTTTGAATTAACGCCTACAAAATGACAGACTTAAGAATTCCGGAGTTTTAAATAATTTGATGTGCCATGACAAAAATTAGTGAACGATTGAAGAAAGAATTTTTCAGGTTCATTGTTGTCATTGCTTCAATTTCGATGGTTGGCATTATGTTTACTCAATTATATTGGGTGAAAAAAGCAGTTGATTTTAAGGAAGAACAATTTAATAATGGGGTACTCATTGCAATGAAAACGGTCGTTAATCAACTTTTAAATGACCATACCGACTCAACTTTAGTCATGATGAAAGCCAACCCCAATTGCATAGTGCTGAAGACTAAATTAACGGATATTATTGATAAAAATACGCTTTTTAAGCTAGTTAAAACTGAGCTTGATTGTTTGCAGATTAATAACAATTACGAGTATGGCGTTTACGATCGTAGGACCGGGATTTTTTTAATGGGTTCTTATTTGAATTATGAAAAGGAAATCATGAACTCACAACATAATGTATCATTGAGTTGTCTCTGTGATTCGGATCAGTATTTTCTGGGGATTTATTTTCCACACCAAACAAGCCAAATATTGCTTAATATGATTGGATGGCTAATGCTTTCGGCTTTCTTTATCATCATAGTCATCATCAGTTTTTGGTATACGGTAGTCAGTATGTTCAGGCAAAAGAGACTTTCAGAAATGAAATCGGATTTCGTAAACAATATGACCCATGAGTTTAAGACGCCAATTTCTACGATTTCGCTGGCAAGTGAAATGTTGTTAAGACCCAATGTTTATGAGTCGGCCGAGAAAACGCAGAAATATGCCAGTATTATTTTTGATGAAAATACGCGACTCGAGAATCAAGTTGAAAGGGTTTTGCAAATTTCAATACTGGATAAAGGAGATATGAAAATCAGGCCCAAAGAAATTGACATCCACCATATTATTAATAAGGTTGTGGATCATTTCAAATTAGGGTTAAAAAAGAGGAATGGGAAAATCAAGATTGAATTAAATGCCAAAAATCCAATTATTTTGGCCGATCGGGTTCATATAGTAAACGTAATTTCCAATTTGCTCGATAATGCCAAAAAATACACAGATCGCAATCCTGAGATATTGATATCTACAAAAAATGCCAAAGATGGAATACTGATTGATATTCAGGATAATGGCATCGGTATCAGTAGCGAAAACCAAAAACAGATATTTAAAAAACTCTATAGGGTTCCAACCGGAAACATTCATAATGTGAAAGGTTTTGGAATTGGCTTGTACTACGTGAAGACCATGATTGAGGCTCATGGCGGCTATATTAAAATTAATTCAGAATTAGGAAAGGGAAGTAAATTCGAACTTTACTTACCTTTTGTTCCAATTACTAAAGAGGAATCTTATGAGTGAAAGAATTAAAATATTGCTGGTTGAGGATGATCCCAACTTAAGTCTGGTTCTCCTCGATTATTTAGAAATGCTTGGATACGAGATAAAACTTTGTAAAGATGGCGAAGAAGGGTTGAAAGCATTTAAACGTCATCGTTTTGATTTGTGTGTGTTTGATGTAATGATGCCCAAAAAAGATGGCTTTAGTCTGGCTGAAGATATCCGTGCCACCAATCAGATAATCCCGATCATTTTTCTTACTGCAAAATCATTAAAAGAAGATCGGATTAAGGGTTTTCAGCTTGGTTGCGACGATTATATAACAAAACCATTTAGCACTGAAGAACTTAGCCTTCGGATCAGAGCAATTTTAAAACGTTGTCAAGTTATACAGGAGACCAATAATGGTACTGAATCTAATTATCAGATCGGGATATTTTCATTTGATTCAAAGAATATGACCTTGCGAACATCGGATCTTGAATACAACTTAACCAGAAAAGAATCGGGTTTACTAAAACTTTTATGTTTGCACAAAAATAAATTGCTTTCAAGAGAATATGCATTGAAAATGATATGGGGCGAAAATGATTATTTTATCGGGAGAAGCATGGATGTTTTCATCGCCAAACTCCGAAAATACCTAAAGGCCGATCCCAATATTTCAATAAATAATGTGCATGGAACCGGATTCAAGCTTGAGGTTATTGAAAAAGCCCAAGAGAAATAGATTTCCTATTAGTAAATAAGAAGACAGAAGTCAGAATATAGAATATAGAATATGATCTTCCTTAATTGATACTAAATTTTATCTAATTAATATCGTCTAATTTTCAAACTAGTAACAGCTGCTTCAATGTCAATATAGATCTTATTTTGAGCATTTTCAAAATTATCGGTCTGATATAATCCCCTTTCAAGTCGGGTGAACCCATCAAAATTCTTTGAAGAAAGCACGGTTTGAGTAGTAAGTTCGCAGCCGGCATCTTCAGGTATGGCAATGGTGATTGAGGACGCTCCGGATTCAATTTTCACATTTGTTTTTGCATAAAGACTTCCTAATTTAAGATGTGTTGAAGATGCACCTCCCTGAATGTCAATATTTCGGGTTTTATATTTGCTTAAATCCAGTTCGATTTTAGCGGCACCACATTCAAGGTTGATGTTCCAAACCGGATTATCGTTCAGTTGAAGATCAACATCATTTATCAGCCTTTTCATTCTGAAATGTGAATTCTGCATTTCAAATTTAAGGTATTGATGGTTGCCATCTTTATTTGTGGAGAAAACATAAGGGCCAATATTCCCATCTTGCCGGAAATCAACTAAATTATCTGTGTTTCCCCTGATAATGAATTCACCGGCTACTGCCTCGATATCCAAAGTTGCCTCTTCAATGTCAGTCGAGTAAGGTTCAAAAAAACTTTGATCGCCTCTTTTATATTCTCGTACATAATCATCTTTATCCCCAAAGTGCCAGCTATAACGATAGGATCGTCCTTGATACAAAGAAGTATTTGTTAAAAGCAAGGTAATGGTGACAGCAAGAAGGATTAAGGTAAGTACGATTTTTATCGCGTTTTTTATAGGAAGCAAAGTAATTCCAATTAAAACAAGCAACATGGGCCAAAGCCTGAAAATGCCCCACCAATTGAAATTTAGAAAATCAAAATTGCTAAGAATAAATATAACGCCGAGCGCAACTAAAATTCCGCCCCAGAATAAATTACTGTTTTTCATCTGTTTATGTTTTATTTTTTGTTTTATCGTAACCGGATTTGATCATTACTATACCTGCAACGAGCAGGATGATAGGCCATAAATCTCCAAAATCCACGCGGGGAATAAACCTTTCGGCTAAGAAAATCAAGCCTAAAGTGATTAAAATTAATCCGGCAATTAAACTACCATCATTCTTGTTTTTATCCCATGGCTGTTTCGGGTTGAAATTTTCATTTTTACCCTTATCAATATTTTCTGTTTCCATATGATTGAAATTATTTGGTTGGTTATAATAAGTTGTTATTCCGGTTGGAAGTGCAATCCATAAAATAAGATAAATCAGAACACCGCCACCGCCAAATAGTGCAGCAACTACAAATAGTATTCTAATGATGGTTGGATCGGTGTGCATGTGGTCAGCAATTCCTGCTGCAACACCACCTATAACATGCTGATTAGTGCTTCGGTATAATCCGCTACGATGATTTTCCATAATATTTAATTTTCGATGGATAACAAATATACAAAATGATTAGCCAAATGGTCAATAACCTCATTTATTGTATTGACGCAAAAATGGGAAATAAATTACATTATTTTCATTTTATTTATGCTTTTTGGGAAGATAACAGCTTTTTCGTTTCCCAAACATTCGATAACGTGATCGGGCAACAAAATCATATAGCATATCCAATTGCTTAACAGGTATGATTTTAAAAATGAAAAAAATTCTTAAAAAGCCACCCAGATATTTAATGATCTGGAAAATTGCACTTGTCTTAACAAAATATTGACCATTCTGAAAAACGATAATACTGTCCATGCTCAATAAATCTTTTGGAATTTTCCCCGAAATGCCATTGCTCAAGCCGATAAATGTTAGTTTGTCACCTTTATCTAACCAATTCAAAAGTTGAATTGTGTTGCTACATAAATAACAATAATCATCAAAATATACAATCATATCATTCATATATAACTAATTGAAAAATAATAATATGGCAATAATTTACCATATTATTTTCAATATTATTAGAATTAGCTTAAAATCATTAATCCTATTTTTTAAATTGGATAAGTTTTATTAAATTTATGGTATAAGTTTGATCTGCAATAGGATTAAAGTTCACCCAAAGATTTTTAATTAAAATTATAATGAATTCAGGAAAAATAAAAATTGAAAACGGAAAATTAATCGTCCCAAATAATCCAACGATTCCTTACATAGAAGGAGATGGGACCGGCCCGGATATTTGGGCTGCTTCTGTACGTGTGTTTGATGCTGCTATTGAGAAAGCTTATGGTGGCGATCGGAAAATTAATTGGCTGGAAGTATATGCCGGAGAGAATTCATTTAACCGCACCGGTGAATGGTTGCCACAGAAAACCCTAGATGCATTTATTGAATATTTAGTTGGAATAAAAGGCCCGTTAACCACCCCAATTGGAGGCGGGATTACTTCATTAAATGTTGCTTTACGACAAAAACTCGACTTATATGTTTGCTTGCGACCTGTGAAATATATCACAGGTGTTCCTTCCCCTGTAAAACGACCAGAAAATGTCGATATGGTAATTTTCAGGGAAAATACAGAAGATATTTATGCGGGAATTGAGTGGGCCGCAGGTACTGAAAATGCAAAAAAAATAATCCGTTTTTTACAGGAAGAGATGAAAGTAGATAGTATCCGTTTTCCTGAAACTAGTGGAATTGGAATCAAACCGGCTTCAAAAGAAGGGACCTACCGTTTGGTAAAAGCTGCGCTTGAATATGCTTTGCTGGAAAACAGGAAATCGTTAACCATCGTTCATAAAGGTAATATTATGAAATATACCGAAGGTGCCTTTAAAAAATGGGGATTTGAAGTTGCAGTTACTGAATATCGCGATAAAGTTGTTACCGAACGAGAAAGTTGGATCATTGGAAATAAAGATAAAAGTCCGGATTTGAGTATCGAGGATAATGCCAAAATGATTGATCCGGGCTACCATATGATGGTTGATGCTCAGAAAAAAGAAATACAGGCTGAGGTTGAATCTGCACTGAAATTAATGCCAACACACGGCAACGGACAATGGAAACAGAAATTGCTTATTCGGGACTCAATTGCTGATATTACACTTCAGCAAGTGCTTACAAGGCCTACTGAATTTGAAGTAATTGCTACCATGAACCTGAGTGGCGATTATCTGTCGGATGCTTTGGCAGCGCAGGTTGGAGGTATTGGCATTGCTCCCGGAGCAAATATTAATTATATAACGGGCCATGCCATTTTTGAAGCAACTCATGGAACTGCTCCTAAATATGCCGGTTTGGATCAGGTTAACCCGGGTTCGGTAATTCTTTCAGGAGGAATGATGTTGAAATATATGGGCTGGGATAAAGCTCACGATTTGATATGGGATGCTTTAGTGAAAACCATCGCCCAAAAAAGAGTTACCTATGATTATCACCGCATGATGGATAATGCAAAATTGCTTAAATGCTCAGAGTTTGGCGATGCCATCATTGAAAATATGTAGATAAAATTTGATAAGAATTTAATTAAGAGAAGAACAAATGACAAGTTTAAAAGAAAAGCTTTACCAAAAAATTCAGGAACACCGCCCTAGAATTGAAAGACTCAATAATGAGTTTGGTGATGTAGTTGTTGATCAGGTGACCATTTCGAAACTCCTTGGAGGGATGAGAGGGCTAAAGAGTTTGATCACTGATATTTCATACTTAGATCCTAATGAAGGAATCAGGTTTAGAGGATACAAACTTGAAGAAGTTTTTGAAAAATTGCCAAAACCAAAAGGGGCGGATATGCCCTATGTTGAAGGTTTGTTTTATTTACTATTAACCGGAGATATTCCAACCGAAGCAGAAGTAACCGAGGTTGTTGATGAGTTTGCAAAAAGAAGAATTTTACCAAGGTATATATACGAACTTATTGATGCTTTTCCTTGTTGTAGTCATCCAATGACTATATTCTCATCTGCCATTATTTCAATGCATCGTGAATCTTTTTTCACAAAAAAATATATTGCCGGAATACCTAAGGCCGATTACTGGGACCCAATGTACGAGGACTCATTAAACCTGCTTGCAAAACTTCCGGAAATAGCAACTTATATCTATGCTAAATTATATCGCGATGGGAACAGGATTCAATCCAACCCTAACTTAGATTTAGGTGGCAACTTTGCATTTATGATGGGCAAAGGAAAGCCTTATGATGATGTAATCAGAATGCACTTTATTCTACATAGCGATCATGAGGCCGGAAACGTTAGTGCTCATGCAGGGCATCTTGTGGCAAGTTCTTTGTCGGATATCTATTTGTCTATTTCAGCAATGGTAAATGGATTGGCAGGGCCACTTCATGGATTGGCAAGTCAGGGCGTTTTGAAATGGTTACAAGATTTAAGGGAAAAGATGGGTGGAGCCATTCCAACTGAGGCAGAGATGAAGCAATTTGTTTGGGAGACATTAAATTCAGGCCAGGTTATTCCCGGATTCGGGCACGCAGTTTTAAGAAAAACCGACCCGCGTTATTTATTGCAACGTGAGTTTAGCCTTAAACATTTAAAAGATGATGACTTGTTTAAATATGTTGACATGCTTTATAAGGTTGTTCCTGATATTTTATTAGAGCATGGTAAAGCAAAAAATCCATGGCCTAACGTTGATGCTCAATCCGGTATTATACAATGGCATTATGGTTTGCAAGAGTATGATTTTTATACTGTACTTTTCGGTGTCGGAAGATCGATAGGTATTTGTGCAAACATTATTTGGGACCGGGCACTTGGTTATCCGTTGGAGCGGCCAAAATCATTAACAACGGATATGCTTGAAGAAATTGCCGGAATAAAGCCTAACGCAAAACCGGCGGCTGAACCTATAGAATAAAGCTCTATTTTGAATATAGAATATAAGGATTTTTGATCAAACAAATTGAGTTTTCATTGCCTGCATTTCGCAGGGGTTATCATTTGATAACAGATGCTGTTGAGGAAATTCTGCAGGAACTTCCTCAACAGGGCATTCTAAATTTATTCATCAAACATACATCAGCAGCGCTTACAATTAATGAGAATGCAGACTCCTCGGTGAGGATCGATTTTGAAACCATTCTGAATAAACTTGTTCCGGAAAATTCATTTGATTACAGGCATAATATGGAAGGAAGCGACGATATGCCTGCCCATATTAAGGCATCCCTGATGGGAAGTTCTGTTAATATACCGATAAGTAATCATAAATTAAACCTTGGAACCTGGCAGGGAATTTATTTGTGTGAATTCAGGAATAATGGTGGTTCACGAAAAATGATCGCGACTATCTATTTTTGATCAAAATCCGGATTCATCAATGGGAACTCAACAACAAACATTGCGCCTCTGTTTTTAACATTCTCGCACCATACCTTTCCTTTAAGTGCACATACATATTTTTTAACGATGGCCAACCCAAGACCAACATTTGAATCCACTTTTTGTGTTTCATTTTGACGCTGATAAATTTCAAAAATTGAATTAGGATTTTCTTTGGGAACCCCGGGCCCCTCATCAATAATTTCAAGATGAATAACTTTGTCTTTTATAAGCAAATTAATGTCAATCCCACTTGAAATTGGGGCAAACCTAAAAGCATTTGAAAGTAAATTATCAACAATTTGATGCATGTAAACCTCATTCAACTTTGCATGGCATCGGCAAAGATTTAAATTGATCTGGAGGTTTTTTCGGGTGGTGACCAAATTGAAATTGATTAAAACTTCTTTGACCAAACCTGAAATTTCGATCGTTTCTGTCTTTAGACTGTATGTTTTAGATTCAATACGATTAATATTTAGTAATTCATTGATCATTTTGTTAATGCGGTTCAATGAGTTTTCAACGATGGTGGTGTATTCCTGTTGTAATTCGCTTATCTTCTCTTCTTCCTTAATGAGGTCGATCAAGCATAAACTACTAGTCAATGGATTTTTAATGCCATGCACTACCACGCTTAATAAGTGGTTCTTTTCTTCATTTAAATTTAAGAGATCATAATTCTGTTCCTCCAATAAATCTTTCTGCTTAGAAATGCTTTGATGCTGAAGCTCGATCTCATCTTTTTGTTTTTGAATTTTCAGATAACTTTTTGAAAGCTTTTCTTCAAGCATATTCATGCTGCGCATTCTGTTTACCAGCACTTTCAGAACACCCTTAATGATTTCTTTCTTTTCAAAAATGATTTTAAAAAAATCATCCTGCGAAAGCATTAGTAAATCGCTTGGTTCTTCGGCAGTTACAGAAGCAGAACGGGTTTCTTCATCAATTAATGAATATTCTCCAAAAACACTGCCAGGGCCAAGTTTTGTGAGTACATGATTGCCGTCGTGAACTCGGACTTTACCATTAACAATGATGTACATTGAATTACCCATATCCCCTTTATGGATGATAACCTTTTCCTGTCGGGCATGTTTTTCGACCAGGGCACTCGCAATTTCATTGAGTACATCTGCTCCCGTATCTGAAAAAATGTGGGTATTTTTAAGGATATTGATACGATCCTCTAAAACTTGATCCTTTTTTGATTTGGTCATTTGGTGCAAAATTGACGGATAAAATTAAGGAGCTTGAGTTATTCATGCAAATATAAACCAAAGATTGTTTATAAAACCCTTAATAAAACCCTGAAGTTTTTGTGAACTTAATAATTTCAGGGAAAAATGCCCTGAATTCTCTTTCAAAATCCAAATAATGTGCCTTAAGTTCATCTACTGCCTCATCCATCCTGGAATGATTATTAGTTCGTCGCGACATTCCGCCAAATACCCGATTCAAATCTTTAAAGTTTGAATAGTTTACCAACCAGTTTTGAGCAATCATAAAAGGCAACAATCGTTTCGAACGAGGAGGCAATAACTTAAAATTATGAATCAGTAAATGATAGGCCCTTGCAACAAATTCCTTTAAATCCTGATCATGATACTCATTCCAGAATTTAGCTAAAAAGTGATCGTAATAAATATCTACAATAACGCCTGAATATCTGAAATATTTTGGATAAAGACGCTCACAACTAGTTTTAAATATGGGATGTTGGTCGGTAAACCGATCAATCTCACGATGAAATAAAATCCCTTTTTGTACGCCTTCCGAATAGGAATAAAATATCTTTCCTTTTACTGCATCTGCAATAAAGTTGCCGAGTATAATTTCCTCTTTTTGTGGCGAAAGATATAGATGGGCCAAAAAGTTCATGATAGTTAAAACAATGCTAAAGTACAAATATTGTGCATATTTTAGAATGAATTTATGCTACCTCTATAAAGCTTGCCTTCGGAAAAAAAAGATTAATTTTGCATTGAAGATTTCATTATTCAGATATAGAAATTAAATAAGAATTTATGCAAAAGTTATTATTATTGGGAGATGAGGCCATTGCTCAAGGAGCTATTGATGCAGGTATTTCAGGGATTTATGCATATCCGGGGACACCTTCAACAGAGATCACGGAGTTTGTGCAAAAATCGAAAGAGGCTAAAGAAAAGGGAATTCGATCAAATTGGTCGGCCAATGAAAAAACAGCTATGGAATCAGCTTTGGGCATGTCGTATGCCGGAAAACGGGCCATGGTTTGCATGAAGCATGTTGGATTAAATGTGGCAGCCGATTCTTTTATAAATTCTGCTATCACAGGCTCAAATGGGGGATTAATCATTGTTTCGGCCGACGATCCATCCATGCATTCTTCGCAAAACGAACAAGATTCACGTTTCTATGGTGATTTTGCATTTATACCAATATTAGAGCCATCAAATCAACAGGAAGCTTATGATATGGTAAAGTATGGGTTTGAATTATCTGAAAAAATGAGAATTCCGGTACTATTCAGAATTACTACACGTTTGGCTCATTCCCGGGCAGGAGTCATCCGAACTCAAAGCAGGAAGCAAAATCAAATTAAACTGCCTGATAATTTAAAGCAGTTCATCCTATTGCCTGCAATAGCCCGAAAACAATATAAAGAATTATTGGCCAAACAAGTAGATTTAAAAGCAGAAGCAAGAAATTCAGGTTTTAATACGTATATTGATGGAGCGGATAAAAAACTGGGAATTATTACCTGTGGAATTGCCTATAATTATTTGATGGAAAATTTTCAGGGAATTGACGTTCCTCATCCGATCCTAAAAATAGGACAATATCCTATTCCTGAGGAATTGGTTGAAAAATTGTACGATGCCTGCGATGAATTATTAATTCTGGAAGATGGTTATCCATTGGTTGAACAGGCTATTAAAGGAATACTTAATAAGGGTAAAAAAATTAAAGGAAGATTAGACGGGACCATTCCACGCGATGGAGAATTAAACCCTAATATTGTTGCTGTTGGTTTAGGTAAGGAAGATACCAAAGGTGAAAATATTCCTGACTTTGTAGCCGGGAGACCACCCTCACTTTGCAAAGGTTGCGGTCATAATGATGCTTTTCTGGCAATAAATGAAGCACTTTTAAAATACTCAAAAGGACGGGTTTTTTCGGATATCGGTTGTTATACTTTGAGTGCGCTCAAGCCTCTCGAATCTATCAACTCATGTGTTGATATGGGAGCCTCAATTACAATGGCAATGGGAGCTGCCGATGCGGGTTTGATTCCTGCGGTTGCCGCAATTGGCGATTCTACTTTTACTCATTCGGGAATGACAGGTTTGCTTGATGCAGTCAATAATAATTCTCCTATTACTGTTTTAATTCTGGATAACTCGACTACCGGAATGACCGGTGGGCAAAAATCATCTGCACTGGGAAAAATTGAGGCAATTTGCATAGCTCTGGGTGTTGAAAAAGATCATATCCGGGTACTTAAACCATTGCCAAAACAACACGAAGAAAATGTTAAAGTAATAGCTGAAGAGTTAGAGTATAAAGGTGTTTCGGTGATCATCCCACGCAGGGAGTGCATACAAACCCTTAATAAAAGAATGCGGCAAAAACATAATGCAAAAAATTTGGAAGTATAAATTAGAACAACAATAATATAATGATGAAAAAGGATATCATACTTGCAGGTGTTGGAGGACAAGGAATACTATCTATTGCCGCAACCATCGGAACAGCAGCCATAGATTTAAATCTACAATTAAAACAGGCGGAAGTTCACGGAATGAGCCAAAGGGGAGGGGATGTACAATCGCACCTTCGATTATCTTCAAACCCTATTGCTTCTGATCTGATTCCGCAAGGCAAAGCAGATTTGATTATTTCTATCGAACCCATGGAATCGTTGAGATATCTGCCTATGCTATCAAAAGATGGTTGGATCATTGCAAATACACAACCCTTTATAAATATTCCAAATTACCCTAATCTGGAGCAAATCATCGAAAAAATTAAATCAATACCGAATCATATTGCCATAAATGCTGACGAAATTGCAAAAGAAATTGGTTCTGAACGTTCGGCAAATATGGTAATTTTAGGCGCCAGCGCTCCCTTTCTGGATATTGAAATAAGTACGCTCGAAAAAGCCATCCGCACTATTTTCGGTGGCAAAGGAGAGGAAGTGGTGCAGCTCAATTTAAAAGCATTTAGGGCAGGTTTAAATTTTTCTATGATTAATAAATAATTGAGGTCGCAGCATTTGTTCAAAAATTGTACTTTAGCTTTTTTTCTGCTAAATAAGATTGCTATGCGTATTTATCTCATTTTATTTATTGTAGTATTTTCAAGTGCCGCAATGGCACAGGACATTAAGCCCCAAAATAAAGACCTGACACGGATCAATGTCATTAATAATGTCATGGATCAGTGGCATAAAGCTGCTGCTAATGCTGATTTTGAGGCGTTCTTTGCATGCATGGATGGTGATGGGTATTATATTGGAACAGATGAATCGGAGAAATGGACCATAAAAGAATTTAAAGCTTTTTGTAAGCCCTATTTTGATCGTGGTTCGGCATGGGATTTTAAGCCTTTTGATAGAGGGGTTTACTTTAATAAGAAAAAAAATATTGCCTGGATTGATGAAAAACTGGATACCTGGATGGGGGTTTGTCGTTCGTCGGGCGTGCTTATAAAAACCAAAGATGGTTGGAAAATTAAACATTATCAATTATCGGTTACTGTTCCGAACGATATCGTGCGGGATTTTATCCAACTGGTTAATCAGTATAAAACTAAACAGACTAAATAGTTAGCTTAATGAATAAAAGACTTAAAGAGGTTGTCATATTAATCATTGCAGGATTAACCATCATAATTAGTGTTCACTTTTGGCAGAGAAATAAAGAATCTGGGTTGCAATATGAAGAAATTCCAATAGTTTTTGAACCTACTATAAAATATGGCATCGTCATCGACTCATTTGAAGTAGTAAAAGATCAGATTAAAAGAAATGAATTTCTGGCAGACATACTCCTTTCATATAATGTTGATTATTCAAAAATTGATTTGGCCGTAAAAATGGCAAGGCCTGTTTTTGATGTTCGTCGAATTCGTGCAGGTCATCATTATTCAGTTTTTATAAGCACCGATTCAAAACAAAGTGTTCAGTATTTTATTTATGAAGATAGCCCAACCTCTTATATTGTATTTGATTTGAGAGACACTGTTCATGTCCATGCTGGTGAAAAAGAAGTACAAATACGTATGAGTGAAATTGAAGGCAAAATTACATCTTCACTTTGGAATTCACTGGTTGAAAATAATGGCGATCCAAATTTGGCTAACGAACTTTCAGAAATTTATGCATGGACCATTGATTTTTTTGGTATTCAAAAGGGAGATTATTATAGAGTAATTTTTGAAGAACTTTATGTGGATAATAAAAAAATTGGTCTAGGCAATGTGCATGCTTCATTATTCAATCATATGAAAAGTTATCATTATGCATTTTATTTTATCCAAGATAGTATAGGTGATTATTTTGATGAAAATGGCGGGAGTTTAAGAAGGGCATTCCTGAAGGCTCCATTAAAATTTAAACGAATCAGTTCAAAATTTTCCAATAGTCGTTTGCATCCCATTTTAAAAATAAGAAGAGCGCATCATGGTGTGGATTATGCAGCTCCAACAGGAACACCGGTTCATTCAATTGGGGATGGAGTAATTGTGGAGATGAAAAGGACCCGAGAAGGTGGCAATCAGTTAAAAATCAAACATAATGGTACATATTCTACTGCTTACCTTCATCTTTCAGGATATGCTAAAGGGATTAGAGTAGGTAAAAAGGTCAGACAGGGTGAACTTGTTGCCTATGTCGGATCGACCGGTTTATCAAGTGGCCCACACCTTGATTTTCGCTTTTATCGAAACGGAAATGCCATCGATCCTCTTAAAGTGGAATCACCTCCGGTTAATCCTGTAGATCCTCTTAATCTTGAAAGTTTTAAGCAATTGGTAAATAATTACATGGAATTGCTATTAAAGGATCACGATCAAGCCGAATTGGAATACCCAAATGTTAAATAATATTAATACCCTTTCAAGTATTTCCAAATTGTAGTAGAATAAGGAGCAAATTGGCATAGCTCTATCATTATTTTCCTTAATTTTACATATGCTAACTTGCTAGATTATTATTAACCTATTTATTTGTGTTATTATGAAAAAAGGTATTGAAAAAATAGCTGTTCAAATTATGTTGAGTATCTCACTTATACTGATTGCAGGGACTATTTTCGGTCAGGACATGTTCAATCATCAATCTTATGGTAATTTTTTAATTAATCAGGAAAAAATGGGATTACAACGTTCAATTTTAAACGTGAGTGATATTGAGGGATCCCCATATCTTGATAAAACATTTATTAAGGGCAGTGTAATTACCCGTGACAGTATACAATACCAAAACGTTCCATTGCGGTATAATATTTATAATGATGAATTTGAATTTCAGGTGAATGAAGAGAAATACCTCACAATTTCAGATCCGGCATCAATGTTGCAAATTAGCATTGAAGATGCTGTTTTCATTTATTTAAAAAAAGATAATAAATATGGATATTATCAGTTGCTCAATGATGATAAAGTAAAATTATTACTGTGTTATAATGTTAAATTCCGGCAAGCTAATGTGTCAAATGGGATAAATCAGGCAAGGCCTCCTAAATTTAACAGAGGGAGTGATACTTATTATCTTCAAATTGGATATAACGAGCCTCAACAAATTAAAAATAAGAAAGACATTGATCTTATTTTTAAATCTCAGAATAGTGCAATTAAAGAGCTTATCAAAAGGGAGAAGATAGATTTACATAAGGAAGGTGATTTGCTTAAGTTTGTCAAGCTGTTAAATAAATCTGATTTGATTAATTAATGTAATTATTATTTAGTTTTTGAGATTATATACATTCCTATCTGCATTTTTTTAATCCTATTGGAGGTAATTGGGTAAACTATAGTCGTTCATATAAGAACTTTCAAAAAATGCCCCTGGAAGATCTGATTTTACTGAGATGGTGTTTAAAAATTGGTGTCACGGGATAATTTAGGTCCTGTTATGGTGCATATCCACAATAAAATCCCGTCAGGGATTGAATTTGGGTAGCAAATTGAACCGTTAATCCGTGTTTTCAGTCCCGTCCGGGATGGAAGGTCGCCCACAAATGAACATTCTACGCATATCCTCAGGGTATCCCTATGTGGATAATTGAAGATATGATAATACCGGTTCGTTTTTGCCTATCTATTAAAATATGATATCAACCTGATATTTAAGACTGTATTATTTGGTAAATACCAGCAAAAAGAAAAGCTCAAGGCAATTCGCCTTGAGCTTTTCTTTATAATATAAACTTACAGTTTTAGTTTACACCGGTACGTTTATCCCAGAATAATTGTTTTCCCCAATAGTAGTCAACAATACCAGCAGCTGCCGGTGCAATGCTGGCACCATTTAAGGTAAATTCATTATTTGGATAAGGCTCCCGGAATGGTTGTCGGTTATGACCTGGGAATACTGAACCAATAGCTGCAGGCATTACAGGAAAATCTGTTCTGCGGTTTTCGGCCCATAATTCTTGACCTTGTTTGAATAAGGCAATCCATTTTTGTAACCAGATTTTGGTTTTATTGTTATAAACCGTATTGTTATCCCAAGCAACTTCTGCTTTAGTCATATAAGCTGCTAAAGAAGCTGTCATCCCGGTTTCTTCAAAACTAGCTGCTACTCCTGCCTCATAAGCTGTTTTTGCAGCACTTGCATTTCCAGCTAATAAGTAAGCTTCTGCTTTGATAAACTCTTGTTCAGAAAAACGTAGGAAATATGAATAACCTGCATAATCGTTACGATATTTTGTTCCGATTCTGGAAATGTCATTTACGTTGAATGCATTGTTTGGTGCACCTTCCGGAGCTCCTCTATAGTTACCTGAAGTATTCGTCCTTGCATAAACAGGAAGTCTAGGATCAGCTAATGCTAACATCATATCAATAAAGGTCTTAGCCATACCATGATCATCACGAGTGTCGTTATCACTTGCCCATGGCTCTTTGTAAGGAGCAACACCTGGCCACTTAAGTTTAGCCTCTTCAGCATTATTTGCAAATAGAGGGTAAGTTGCCGGGGCAGCCAGAACCTTATTTAATTCAGCAAGATTCTGGGTTCTGATTGCTAATCGTAAATGAAGTGCATTACAAAATTTTTGCCATTTCTTAGCATTGTTACCATATAGAAAATCACCGGCACCTAATACATTAAGAGCAGAAGGAGGTGAATTAAATAAAGTATTAGCCTTCTCAATTTTAGTAAACAAATCAGCATAAATAGCAGCAGCATCGTCATAAGCTGGTGTTAGGTTAGCTTCTGTTTCAGCTGTAATCGCTTCAGAATAGGGAATGTCACCCCATTTATCAACAGCCTGTTGCCAGTTATAAACCGATAATGTTAGTGCCGCAGCTTCAGCATACTTATTTTCAGTTGCTTGAGCTTTGCCTATTACTTTTTGTAAGTCTATCTGAATACGATAATAATTACTAAAATCACCTTCAAGTATACCGGGACGGAAATTGTATCTGGCTTCGTCTATATAAGCAATTTTTGTTACATGTCCTGCATAGCTTAAACTACTATTCATTTGGTTCCACGAATCGTAGAAAGCTAATCCTGTAGTTGCAATGGCATTAGCCAATAAGTTGGTCATCGGACCATCAGTAGGGTTATTGGGGTCAGTGTTCATTTCCTCCCAATCCTTGGTGCAAGATGAGATAAAAATCAACGCAGTTAGCACCAATGTTATGTTAAAATATTTTCTTTTCATAATTTGAATTTTAAATGTTAGTGGTCAAAAATTAAAAAGTTGCTACAATTTTAAACCCGATTGTACGTGAAGTCGGTAATTGATTTGACTCCTGACCTATACCAGATGTACCTACTCCAAATCCTGTTTCCGGATCAATTACACAATTGTTGGATTTATGTACCCATAATAAGGCTACGTTTCGAGCATAAGCAGAAAGGCTGATTTTTTGAATACCAGGAATTTTGTTAACAAATTTAACAGGTAAATCATAACCTAATGATATCTCACGTAACTTAATAAAAGAACCATCAATAACACTGAATTCATGTAATTTGTACATGTTCGCATAAAAATCATTTGCAGAAAGCCTGATATCATTTACACTTCCATCTGCTTTTACAAATTTCTCATCAGTCATCACATTTTGACCGGCAATAACTCCATCCTCACGAATAGTTCCTTGTGCTGTTTCGGCGAGAACGCCTGAATAAACACCAAACATTTTTGTAACAGAGAATATATCACCACCTTTACGACCATCAATTAACATATATAAATTCACTCCTTTATAACTGAACATATTTGAAACACCCCAGTTAAAGTCGGCAGAAATATTTCCTATAACCTGATCTGTTCCGGTTCTTTCAGGGAATCCATCATCATCAACAATAATAGCACCATTGTCATCCCTTAAGAATTTTGCACCTACCATTTCACCATAGGTTCCACCGGGAATAGCTTGCACGGTCATTGACCATGAAGAGCTAAGTTGGTATTTTTGTAAATCTTCGTAAAGTGAAATTACAGTATTGTCATTTTTTGCATATTTAACCTGCATGGTCCAGTTAAAACCATCACCTTTTGATTTTACGATATCACCGTATAAAGCCAACTCAATACCTTTGTTTTGAAGTTCACCTGCATTGATCCATTTAGTACTAAAACCGGTTGCTCTTGAAACTTCAATGGCCATGATTTGATCAGAGGTGTTTTCTTTATAGTAAGTAAGATCAAGTCCTAATCTGTTTTGGAAAAACTTAAGTTCCAAACCTGCTTCGATAGCTTTTTTCCTTTCAGGCTTTAAGTCGGCATTTGCCAATGATCGCATAAAACCATAACGGGTTGTTCCGGCCCAGGCACTACTAGTAGCTGAATAATAACCAGCCAAAGTATAAGGATCGGCATCACCTCCAACTTCGGCATAACTGGCACGAACTTTTCCAAAGGAAAGAATAGTAGGATCAACTTTTACTAAATCAGTAAAGATCAAACCAACATTTCCTGAATAGTATGAATAACTATTATTCGCTGTTGGAAGTGTAGAACTCCAGTCATTACGGAAAGTAGCTCCAAAGAATAAAAAGTCTTTGTAAGAAGCATCTGCCTGAGCATAGATACTGTTTGTTTCTTTGTTCGATAAATACATATCAGCAGTAGGAGTTCCTTTTACGTTGCTAATATCGAAAAAGTTAGGAACAGTAAGTTCTGAAGCACTAATTAATTGGTAATTGTAATATTCACTTCGATAATTAGCTCCAATAAGACCGGTGATTCTGATATCTTTTGAAAGCTCTTTATCAATGTTTAAGGTTAAATCAGCATTTTTTGAAAGATCAATTCTTGTTGTTTGACTGAAATTTCCACCATTCTTCTTGTTTTGGTTCGATTGGTTGTAAATAACCGATTTTCGGAAATCAGTTGAATAATCTGTCCCAACTCTTAAAGCAACATTCATCCAATCCGTGATGTCATATTTGAAATCCACGTTACCGAATAATCTGTCTTTGTCACGTGAATTTGTGTTTTTATAAACGGTCCAATAAGGATTGTTATGATAGTAATATCCCCAGGCATAAGGTTTACCAAAAGCATCGAGTTTGTCCCAGTTTTCTTTCAATGGTTGAATATCAACCTGACGGCCAAACCAACTACCTAATGACTGAAGTATATTGCCAGCACTATAACCTTGAGCCGGAAGGTTATCACTTACGGTTTTAATATAACTAGCTGAAGCATTTACGCTGAATTTACTGGTTACCTTCATGGATGTGCTTACGGTAAAAGTATTCTTTTTTTGATCTGTATTAGGAATGATACCGGTTACATCATTATTAGTATAAGAAAATCGTGAAACTGATTTATCAGATCCTGTAGTGATCGTTATATTGTGAGATTGATTGAAACCTGTTTCGAAGAAATCCTTAACATTATCAGGATGAGAAATCCAGGGTGTTGGAGTGTAAACAGGCTTACCATTTGCATCTAAAGTATAAGGAGAGTTAAATTGGTTGAATTTTAACCCGATATCAAGTCGAGGGCCCCAACTTTCGTCCCAAGCGTCATTTACTCCACCCCAATTACCATCATAATAATTAAATGATTCGTTCTCAGCATATTCCTGATAAGATGAATAAACACCGGGATGAGCTAATTGAAACTGTTTGAATGTATATTCATCTCCGCCTGTAGCTTGTCCATATTTGTTCTGATAGTCAGGTAATATAGATAATCGGTCTATCCCAATATCGTAAGTGTATTGAATCCCAATACCTTTTTTAGAAAGAGCACCTTTTTTTGTTGTAATAATAATTACTCCATTTAAAGCACGACTACCATAAATAGCTGCAGCAGCAGCACCTTTTAATACAGTCATTGACTCAACGTTATTAGGGTCAATATCCATTGCACCGTTACCATAGTCGGCAGAACCAGAACCAACACCTGTTGAAGAGTTGTTCATTGGAGTTCCATCAACTACGAATAAAGGCTGGTTGTCAGTTCGCATTGAACTGTTACCACGGATATTTACACGAGCAGAAGCACCTACGGCTCCCGAAGCAGTAACAATTTGAACACCGGCCATTTTTCCGGATAATGCGGAAATTACGTTTGTTGGCCTTGTGTGCATTAAATCGTCGCCACTAACTTCATCAATAGAATATCCAAGTGTTTTCTTCTCCCGAGAAATACCGAGAGCAGTAACAACTACTTCATCCATAAGTTTGACGTCTGGATCCATAACAACGTTTACTACGGTTGATGTTCCAATTGCAACATCTTTCGTGAGCATTCCAACAAATTGGAATCGTAAAGTAGTGTACTCTGCATTTAAAGTTAGAGTATACTTACCATCGAGATCAGTTGTTATACCAATTGTAGTACCAGGTACAATAACAGTTACTCCTGGAATTGGCAAACCATCTTCAGCACTGGTAACAGTACCAGTAATTACTTTTGTTTGCGCATTAGCCACTCCTATGCTCATAAGAAAAAACAAGCATGTTAGCCAAATTGTAAATTTTCTCATAATTAAAAAATTTGGTTAATAAATAATTTGGTTCATAAATTGTTTGCTACATGATAAGTTTTCACATCCAACGATTTTACTTACATATAGTAGTATTTGAGGGTGCAAAGTAGGAAATTAGCTAGTAATTAACAAAAAATTAACAAAAAAAATAACTAATTGTAACTATTTAGTTTAATTATAAATGGAGGTATTCGGTATTTGGAACCTTGTAAATAACTGAATAAAAGTATTTAACACCATTCAAATAATGATTTGATGTATTTTTTAAGTGATTAATAATTAATTAATAGTTTATTGATTATTTTAGTTAGTGATCGATTTATCGAGTTGGTAAGAGATTATCAAAAAAAAGAAGATTTTCAGATGTTTACAAAAATGACTAAAAAAGCTGACAAACATAAATTCAATACAATTAACAACAGCATATGTTGAAGGAAATGGTTCCCGAATTATAACCTAAAGAAGGGGATCAACTTCCTGCTATAATAAAAGGAATATAATTATTAGAACTACTTTCTTTTTATCAATTTGTAAAACAAAAGCAATTTCTAATAAAACGCTTAGATCATGAAATATAGATTATTCATCATTAATCTTATTTAAACTTTTTAAAAAATTTCATTATATTTACACATTATCACATTAACCAAGTTATTATACAATGAAAAAAGAAGTTCTATTTCTCTGTTTTCTGATTTTAGGCAGTTTAAGTTTTGCTCAAAGCGTTAAAGTTGAAGTCCCCCGAGGTATGCGTACTGAAGCCACAGATATTATTGATGGAGTTACTACTCATAACTATACTGCGAAAAGCAAGATCCCAATAAATGGCATTCCATTTTTACATGAGAATTTTACAAGTGGAGTTTTAGAACTTTATGATGGCAGCAAATCCGAAGAAGTACTTTTACGTTACAATATTTCAAAAGATTTATTTGAAATTCTTAGAAATAATGATACGCTTACTTTGAATCGTCCGTATGCTGTAAAATATGTTTATTTTGATGATAAGGTGTTTATTTTTGACCCAAAGCTAAGAGAAGATGCAGAAAGAATTTTTAATGGTTATTTTCAATTAAGAGTGGACGGAAAGCTATCTTTTTATATTAAACGACGGAAGGATTTATCTTATGACAGTTTTGCACAAAACTATCAAGGGGGTAGTGGGACAAAAGAGTATTATTACATTGATAAAATGAGTTTTGTTGGAAAAACAGCTGATGGGAAAGCATTTTTGATTACTTCAACCAAAAGTCTCTTAAACAATTTAAAAGATCACAAACCTGAAGTAAAAGCCTTTATTAAAGAAAATAAGATTAAGTTTAAAAAGGAAGAGGATATAGTTAGAGTGATTGAATATTATAATAGTTTGTGATAGGAATATTGCCGAAATTAGGACTATCTCATAAGGTGTGTAAGTAGAAAATATCGGGGGTTGCAACCCCCGTTTTTTGTTTAATCAAACAGTTCCTCGTGGCTTGCCGCGAGGTTTCCTATTACTCTCCCCTGAATATCAGGGGACCTGCCTCGCCGTCAGGCAGGGATGTCAGTCGAAAGACTGACAGAGGGGTGAAATAATGAAAATTCGGTTTTCAGCTTTTTGCTGAAATAAAGTTGGCGAAACCTGCCTGCCGCAGGCAAGTACCCCTTGGCTCTGCCACGGAGATAGTCAACTTTAAGAATTTTCTTTATTTTTAAAATTTACACAGTATGAAAAAGGAAGATATATTCGTGAAACTCAGATTTCAAAAACTTAGTGCATTGAAATCTGTAAGATGAACGCCTGCCTGCGCAGGCAGGTACTCCGATGCTTGCATCGTCAATAAAAAGAATTTCCAAATTGATACCTCGTCAGCTTGCTGCGAGGTAGTTCATTAAATGAGGATTTCCTCAATCAGTTCAAAACTGGAGAAGAACTCAATGATTTTTTGAGCCAACTCCAGAAACGCAGTATTGAAAAAAAACTAGTAGGCGAACTGATTTGTAAGCACGGCAGAACCGCCCTTTGGATGACGTCGGTGTAATTGTCATAGATCTCAAAGCTGATGTTGACAGTCATTAATTTGATCAAAAGAATTCAATAATATTTCAACCGCCTGTCTAAAACAATATCAAACAGCATATTTTGATTGTAATTTTATTAAGAAAAAATTTATTGAAATGTTAAAGGGGAATCTCAAAATTTGAGATTCCCCTTTTTAAAGAATTAAATAAAATTCTATTTTATGATGATATTTTTATCTTTTAACTACTTTTCTTAAAGGTGTTGTACCTTTAATTACAGCAGATTTTGTGCTTCCAGATAACGTGATATTAGCTGTTAAATATGCAACACCTCCAAGATAAGAAGCATAGGTTGCAGCCAAACCTTTTACATCACCAGGATAGTAAATATCATAATTGATCAATAAAGTAGGATTAGCACCACAATTAGTCCATTTACCGCTACCTTTTATTTCATAGTCATAAGGAGCACCGGCATAGGTGGTTGTGTAAATATATTGTCGTGGAATATCAACCAAGCCATTTCCTGTGACCGTCATATCAAAAGTTCCACCGGCAATAACCGCTTCACCCCAAAAATTATTCATAAAACCAACACTCATACCGGAAACGGCTAACTTCGTTCCATTAACGGCAGTTTTAATCTGACTTGAGTAGGTATAATCACCTTGTCCGTCAGTTCCAGACCAAGAACCTACTAAATCAGCAACTCCATTTGCAAGAGGACAAAATTCAATTCGTTTAATTTTATAAGTTAGTTGAATCGCTTTAGTGTTCGGATTATTATGCTCACCAGCATCCATATTCATTACAAATTTTATGGTTTGGCCAACAGGCATGTTTGCAGCAACTGTTGAAAAAGTAACTGCACCCGAAGTTTTACCAGCCGGAATAGTAATGCTATTCGCTGAAAGTGTATACATACTGGAAGTAAAAGTACTAGATGGGTCCAAAACAAGATTAACTGTAATATCCTGTGCTTGGGGAGTCCCCATCAAGACGACTGCAATCGAGCTTGTAACTTCTACTAATCCCCCTGCCTCGGTAACTCCAGTTTCAAATGTTTTAGAAGCATTTATAAACTGCAGGTAATAAGTTGCATTTGCATCAGGGGCATTGGTGTTTGCATCAAAGTATGTTATTTTATCGCACGCAACAAAAAGAGCTCCGACAACGATAAAAACAAACATTATTTTAAATATATTTTTCATAATTTTTTTGTTTTAATTTTTATTTAACGAAACCTCTTATCTATCCCACCAAAGTTTGTCACTAATCTGCACAGAAGGAACATTTGCACTGTTGTAATTAATTTCACTCTGAGCATATGGGAAACGTGTTGGGACTGCTGGAAGAACACCTCTGGGATGGGGTGTAATTGCAGGTAATCCTGTTCTTCTGTAATCTGCATAAGCTTGGTTCGTTCCAAAAGTAGCTATATACTTTTGTTTCATAATAAGCTCAAGTGTTACAGGAACTCCGGTAATGTTAGCGGCTAACCAACTAGCATTAGCCGAACCTGTTACTTTAAGAACAGATGCAGCAACTGCAGCTTCGAAAGCAGCTTGAGCCGGAGCGGTATTTCCTAACCTGAAATTGGCCTCTGCTTGAATAAATTTAAGTTCAGCATAAGTCATAATTACTGAGGAAGCAGTAGCTCCTGCAATATAATTGCCAGGCTTTGATGCATTTTCATTTAAGGAGCCAATAATACTGCCACTATAAGCACCAGCGCCATCTTTTGCACAATAGAAAGGAATACGAGGATCATTAGTAAGCTTCATCATATCAACCAAAGTGGCACCCATACGAATATCCGTACGTTGCTCCATAAATTGAAAAATTGGGTTGCGATTGCTTGCTTCCCAAGGTACCTGATAATCATCAGCATTGGAAGCAAATCCATTGGCAGCAGCATCTAGTGCAGCAGTATAGGCAGCATTTCCATTAACACCACCTAATTGAAGAGCATGTCGTGCTTTTATTGAATAAGCCGCTTTTTTCCATTTTGCAACATTTCCGGCATAGATCACATCACCAGCAACTGCTACAGCATTTGCAGTAGCACTTAAATCTGCAATAGCTGCAGTAAGTGTTGAATTAATGGTAGAATATAGTGTTTCTTGTGAATCATAAGAAGGTGTTAAAATGTTTTCATTCCCTTTTAGGGCTTCGCTGTATGGCATATCACCAAATACATCAGTGGCAATTCCAAGAGTGGTAGCCATGATAACTTTGCCAATACCGGCATAATAAGGAGATACTTTACCTTCTGTATTTTCAGCTTTATCAATTAACACTTTAGAATTTATAAAAATTTCTGCGTATATAGAGGTCCATGTATTATTAATATCAGCAGGTAAATAGGTGTATTCAGCTTGAGTATTGGATTGACGAACAACGCCATCAAATTGCTGCATCCACATATTGGAAACACGAACGATATCGTTTCCCGTCATATTATATCCCATTGATTGCTCAATTGCAGGAAGCATCAATTTCATTGGTACATCTGCAGGGGAATCCGGATCGATATTAATATCAGTGTCGATCCACTTTGAACATGAAGAAAGAATCAGGACAAAGACAAATATTAATCCTAATGCTTTGAAAATATTATTATATTTTTTCATAATGATTTAGTTTTTAAGGTTAGTTAAAAGGTTACTTTTAAGCCGAACAGATATGTCTTAGAACCTGGGTTATTAAAGTAATCCATACCTTGCCCGTTTGTTGCACCCTGAAGGTTTGTCTCAGGATCGATACCTGTGTAAGGTGTATATAACAACAAATTCTTGCCTGTAAAGTAAAGTTGAGCATTTTTAATAAATGTTTTCTTTACCGGTAGATCGTAGCTCAAAGTGATATCTCTTAATCTTATCCAACTAGCATCTTCCATAGCAGCAACTGAAGGTCCGGCAGCGAAGTTACTACCACCACCTGAAGTAAACCAAGCCTGATCTAATACTACAGGAGTAACATTGGTTACACCGGTACCAACAGGATTTCCGTTAACTAAATGGCCATAAACACCCTCGAAAACAATGATATTTTGTGAAGGTGTTCTATCAAAATCAATTGTTCCCTGAGCAGTATAATATACTTCACGATTTTCTGTAGCTTTGGAAGTACCAAAATAGTTCATAGCAAAGCCGGTACCGTTGTACATCACTCCACCGCTCTTAATATCCCACATAAACGACAAGGTTACTTTTTTATAGGTAATTGTATTCGTTATGTTTGCAGTCCAATCAGGTTGAGTATTCCCAATAGGTACCATTGAACGGGTATCTTGCCATGGATATCCATCGCGGAAGTTATCCGTTGGATCATCATTGATTAAGACATTACCTTTTTCATCTCTGTACCAATCGTTACCAAAAACACTACCATAAGCATTGCCGGCAACGGCTCGAATTTGGGGTACAGTAAATCCACCTAAGAACAGATTTTCAACACCATCAGCTAATTTAATTACTGTATTGGTTAATTTAGTAAAGTTAGCAAATACGTTCCATTGAAGATCTTTTGTTTTAACAACAGTTGCATCGATACTAAGCTCAATACCTTTAGACTCCATTTCTGCAGCATTCATATAAACAGTTGTAAATCCGGATGAAGGAGCAATTGGGACAGACATTAGAAGATCTGTATTATTATTGTGGAAATAAGATGCATCGATTCCGAGTCTATTATCGAATAATCGAAGATCCATACCAACTTCCCAAGAATCCATCGTTTCGTGTTTCAAATCCGGGTTTCCTAATCCTGAACCCAGAGTGAAACCGGCATTTCCCATATAAGGGAATTGAACACCATTGGTCCAACCATCGCCTGTACCGGCAGCAAAGAAATAATTAGAAGTATTGTATGCACCGGCTATGTTAGCGGTACGTGCTATAGAGGCTCTAAATTTACCAAAAGAGAGTATTCTATTGCCTTTAAGTGATTCTAGTTCTGTAAAAACAAAACCTAAACTAACAGAAGGATAGAATGCAGATGCATTAGCTTCTGGCATGGTTGTGGACCAATCATTACGGCCCGTAACACCCAAATAAAGCATATCCCTATAGGCTAAGCTTACATCAGCAAAAACAGCCATAGTGCGGTAATTACCAATACCTGAACTAACAGTATTATTTGCGGAGTTGGATAATTGATAAAAGTCAGGGATTTCTAATACGGTGGCATCTCCATATAAAAATTTGCTAAAAGAAGAAAACGCATTGCCACCAAGGGTAGCTTTGATGTTTAAATCTTCGTTAAGGTCTTTCTGGAAATTCAATAAAAGATCAGAGTTAAATACACCTGCATAGTTCATATACGAATTCATAAAACCGGTAGGATTACCCCTTGAACCTATTGCGAATCTATCCTCGTATCTTCTGGTATACCAGTCTATTCCGGCATTATATGATAAACTAAGGAAATCGTTAAAACGAACATTCACGTTTCCACTACCGGTAAAACGGTTAATATTTTCGTTAAAAGAAATATTATTTACAACCCAATAAGGATTGTCATAACCGCCACCATTACGATAGTTCCGTTGCGTTCCATCAGGGAATTGATATCCTGCGCTGTTATCAAAGGTTGAGGCCGTTCTAACCAAACCCAACATGATACCTGAAACGTTCGATCCTTTTTGAACTTGGGATGCAACGGAGTTTGTATATGCGAAATCTGCACCAACAGTAACTTTACTACTCAATTTATTAGTTGCATTTAAACGTAAGGTTGTTCTTCCAAAATGGTTGTTTGGAATAATCCCGTCTTGCTCTAAATTAGATATTGAGAAGTAAAAACTTCCTTGTTCATTTCCATTACTAATACTTAAACTATTATTAGTTGAAATACCAGTTTGGAAGAATTCATAAGGGTCGTAATATTGTGCCGGCATACCGTTACCGGTTCCTTTAGGAACAAGGCGTCCATTTGGATCCCATTTATAAGTAGCATCACCATCATATTCCAGGTCAGCAATTTTAGCTCCATAAGACATAGCGTTACCTCCAGCCCAGGCACCATTGTAACCCTGAGACCACATGGTTTGGCGTTCTTGTACTTGCGAAAGTTGATCGAAACCAACAGAAGTATTGAACTCGATTTTTCGAGCTCCCAGTTTTTTCCCGGATTTGGTAGTAATTACCAAAGCGCCGTTAGCTGCCCTAACACCATAAAGGGCAGTTGCAGCACCTCCTTTAAGAACCGTGATGGATTCTATATCTTCGGGGTTTAAGTCAATAGAACGGCTTGAGGTAGATACTCCAGCAACTCCGCCTGATCCACCACCGGAAATAATCGGCATTCCGTTGACAACCATCAAAGGCTGGTTATTACCGGTAATAGAAGCATAACCACGAATAGTAATAAACGTAGAAGCTCCCGCATCACCAGCTGAACTAATAATTGAAACTCCGGAGGTTCGACCTGCCAAACTGTTTACAATGTCTGCATTTGGTTTGCCGGAAAGAATGTCATTGCTAACTGTCTGAACATTATAGCCCAGCTCTTTCTTTTCTCTCGAAATACCAATTGCCGTAACAACTACTTCATCCATCAATTTAATGTCAGGATCAAGAAGTACATTGATTTCGGTTTGTGTTCCGATGGCAACATCTTGAGTGATCATTCCAACAAACTGGAAGCGAAGATGAGTGTATGAATCCCTGAGAGAGATCGAATACTTTCCATCTAGATTAGTTGTTACACCTATCGTTGTGCCTGGAACCACTACGGTTACACCAGGAATGGGCAAACCATCTTCAGAACTGGTAACAGTACCAGTAATTACTTTTGTTTGCGCATTGGCTATTCCTATACTCGTTATAAAAAACAAGCATGTTAGCCAAATTGTAAATTTTCTCATAATTAAAAAATTTGGTTAATAAATTATTTGGTTTTGTGTTAGTATATTAGACCTAGATCTAGTTTTTTGCATTTTTCTATTTAAAGATTTAGAGTCATTAGTATAAATAATGAGGAAAAATATAAAAAATAATGATATATAGCAAGATAATATAGAAAAAAGAGGAAAGAAAAAGATATTAAACAATCTATAAACCATAAAAAATAAGGATGTAGATCATTAAAAAATAAGGATGTAGATCATTATTGATAAGGAATAATTTTTGATATCTATTTTATCTTTAACATTTTAATCATATTGATAAAGTAAATTTGTTTCACGGATATAAAATATCCATATAAAAGCTGTTCATACCAATCGAGAATATTAATAATGGATATTTTTTTTTCGACAGTCAGGCATTTGACCATTGAAATCAGAATTATCAGCACATGAAGTAGCCATGATTAAAAAATCACCAACCGGAATGATGATATTCATCTTGGCTATTCCCTGTCTGCCGACAGACAGGCATCTGACAATTAAAAACAAATTATAAACAGATGAAAAGAAATATGGATTTTTAAGATTTAATATAAATCTAACATCTATAAAAAAAAGTTAACGACACTGGGATCTTATCTGAATCGTTTAATAAAGGCAGTAAATACACTGATAAATAGCAAGTTAATAATGAGGTTGACATAACTAATATCCCAAATAATTGCCTTGGTTGTAAAATAGATAATGATGGATGAACAAAATAGTATTAAACCTATTCGCTTCAGTTTTCTTATATATAATAACCCTATAACGGATATTATATATAGGGTGGCCCCAAAAATACTGAAGATCAATATTTCATGTTGTCCAATCTCTCGGGGAAAGTAATTTGCTAAAGCCAAAGCGAAGAATTTATTAAAAACAATTCCAAGAAGATAAATTGTGAGAAATACCAAATTATAAGTTAGCGCTACTACACTTACTATTTTTAATATAAAGGGTTTATTTATCTGAACTTGCTCTTCCATTTTATTTTTAGATACCAGACTCTAATTCATGAACTTTAAATGACGAAAATAAAACAGGATAAAAGTAGTTGTTAAAAGTACTCCAAAAAGAGGGAATTGTTCCGTTTTAACATATAATGAAGGGATAATTAACAGAAGTATTTGAGCAATTGCATAAGTATGAAATCCAAATTTTTTCAACCGCCACATCAACATTGCACCATAAAGTGAGAAACTATAAAGGAAAAAGCTTAACAGGTAAAAACTTTTACTATATGTAAATACAATTTCAGCTCCTGGTAAATTGAGACCTCCACTTTCGTATGTTTCCAATAACATATCAAAACTTAAGTGAATAATCAGGTTTGAGAAAGCAGCAAGTCCACTACCTATGAATGTTAATATACATATAATAGTCAATGCTTCCGGCCTTTTTTTACCCTCCGTGTTTATTATTTCATTTTGATCTACCATGGTTCAAATTTACATTTTTATTCGTGAAACTCAAATTTCAATATTCTTAGATTATTGCTGAAAATGAAGTTGATTAATATCAAGGTTTTATCAGAGAATAAGGATATTGAAATTTGTTAGTTGAACGCCTGCCTGCCGAAATGCAGTACAGGCAGGAATCCCGATCATATCAAATCGGATATGGTTTATTGAAAGGGAAGAAGTAAAATTAATTTAGATTGCATTGGTTGGCTAATAATCGGGATCGTATTCAAACAAAAAGTCCGGCTAAACTTAACCGGACTTTTTGAACAGTTTTGGGATTTTTATTCTAAGGATCCTACTACTTTTTCAACTTCTTCCAAAATTTCACCTGATTTCACCAATGCTTTCATGGCATTATGATCATCGAAAAGTGGTCGGTCAATATCTAAAAAATCAACATACTTGCGGATTATTTCTTTTGCTTTTGTTACGCCTTGTCCGAAATTATACTCTCTGAAATCAAGAGCCTGGGCAGCGGCCATAAATTCGATGCCAAGAATGCCATAAGCATTATCCAGAATTTGATTGTTTTTAAGTGCCGTGTTCATGCCCATCGAAACAAAATCTTCCTGATCGGCTGCGGCCGGAATTGATTGTACAAATGCCGGAGCTGATAAAATTCGTTGTTCAACAATTTGCATATCTGCAGTGTATTGACTTAACATCAAACCAGAAAACATTCCGGCTCCTTTGGTTAAAAATGCAGGCAATCCAACGCTTAATGCAGGGTTATTCAATCGGTTCATTCTTCTTTCACTCATAACTGAAACCATGGTAATACAAGCTCCGGCCATATCAACAGGCACAGAAACAGGGGTTCCCTGAAAGTTTGCACCTGATAATTGCAGGTTTTCATCGGGGAAGAAAATCGGATTATCACCAACGCCATTCAATTCAATTTCAACTTGCGATCGGGCATAAGCCAAAGCATCATGAGCTGCACCAACTACCTGCGGAGTTGAACGCATTGAGTAAGCATCCTGTACCTTGCATTTTACTTTTCCTTCTTTTAAATCGCCTCCTTTAACCAACATGTTAATGGCATTTGCACTTCTGATGGCACCTTTAAACCCACGTACTTCATGTAATTTAGCGGAATATGGTTTCATATTTGCCTTTAATGCTTCGAGCGACATGGCTGCGGCAATTTCTGCTTGCTTCAACCAACGATTTGCATCATAAAGGAAAATTGCGCTCATTGCTGTTAAAACATTGGAACCATTAATAGTTGCCAATCCATCGCGTGCCTGTAATCCGGGGATTTTAATTCCTGCTTTTTCTAAGGCTTCTTTTCCATTTAGGAGTTCACCTTTATAATAAGCTTTTCCTTCACCCATCATCAACAATGCAATTTGCGACATGGGGGCCAAATCACCTGAAGCTCCCACAGAGCCTTTTTCGCAAACGTATGGTGTAACACCTTTGTTCAGCATATCCACCAAAGTTTGGGTAATTTCAATTCTTACTCCTGAATTTCCATGGGCATGAACGTTAATTCGTCCCAGCATTGCTCCACGAACATGTTCCAATGGCATGGCATCGCCGATACCGGCAGCATGATTGTATATCAGGTATTTTTGAAAATCTTTTACCTGATCATCATTTAAAACTACTTCCGAGAATTCACCGATTCCGGTATTTACGCCATACATGATTTCACCTGCTATGATTTTGTTCTCAAGCATGGTGCGGCATTTATTAATACGTTTAATTGCATCGGGGTGCAATTCCACTTTTTTTGAATGACGAGCTACCGCTACTACGTCCTCAATTGTTAATCCCGATCCTGTAATAATGTAAGTCATATTTTTATGTTTTTAGGTTAATGTGCATGCGTGTTTGTGTGTTAATGTGTTTGTGTTAATGTGTTTATATTTTTATGTGTTTATGTGTTTATTTTTTAGGCATTTACGTTAACACTTAAACTCTCATTTACGTTAACACCTAAACACTCAAAAACGTTAACACAATCTTTCTAAACATCCTCCCTCAAAGCATCCGGGATATTAAGAGGTACTGATTGCAGAAAGCTGACTGTTACATTCATAGCATCACTCATAATTTGATCATCTTTAATAAAACTGACAACCTTTCGATATTCTCCGATAAATTCTTCAATAAAAGGGGACGATTTTTTTGGTCTTCTGAACTCCAATGCCTGAGCCGCATTAAATAATTCGATGGCTAAAATCCGTTCCAGATTCTGCACAACTTTATAGCCCTTCGTTGCAGCATTAGCACCCATGCTTACATGATCTTCCTGCCCTTGAGATGACTCGATGGTATCAACCGAAGCCGGGGTGCAAAGTTGTTTGTTCTGGCTCACGATCGAAGCTGCCGTATATTGTGGTATCATAAAACCCGAATTTAAGCCGGGGTTAGCTACCAAAAAAACCGGTAAATTTCTTTTGCCCGAAAGCAATTGGTAGGTCCTTCGCTCAGAAATGCTTCCCCATTCGGCTACCGCAATCGCCAGATTATCTAAGGCTAGTGCCAAAGGTTGTCCATGGAAATTTCCTCCCGAAATAATCAAATCTTCATCCGGGAAAATAGTTGGATTATCCGTTACTGCATTAATTTCACAGGAAAACACATAAGCTACATAATTCAATGCATCTTTTGATGCACCATGAACCTGTGGAATACAGCGAAAAGAATAAGGATCCTGCACATGCTCCTTGGGTTGATTGATAATTTCACTTCCTTCGAGCAGCATTCGGATGCGCTCAGCGGTTTTAATTTGCCCAATATGAAAGCGAATTTGATGCACCAAATCGTTGAACGGTTCTATTCTTCCATCAAAAGCTTCAAGTGATACTGCACTGATAATATCTGCCAATTGTGAAAGACGGATGGTTTTTAGTACACTAATAACGCCATAAGCGCTCATAAATTGGGTACCATTTAGTAAAGCCAAACCTTCTTTTGACCTCAATGAAATGGATTCCCATTTTAGTTCTTTGTATACAGAATCTGTGTTCCGTTTCTCACCTTTATAATAAACCTGCCCCAGTCCAAGCAAAGGTAACGACAGGTGTGCCAGTGGTGATAAATCGCCGGATGCACCTAGTGATCCCAACTGATATACAACAGGTAAAATGTCATAATTAAAGAATGCCACCAGGCGTTCTACGGTACTTAATTGAATCCCTGAATGACCATATGATAAGGATTGAATCTTAAGCAAAATCATTAGTTTTACGATCTCGCGGGGTACTTCTTCACCCATTCCACAGGCATGTGATTTGACCAGATTACTTTGCAGCGTGCCTAATTCTTCACGTGAAATCCGATGATTGCAAAGCGAACCAAAACCTGTATTGATCCCGTAAATAGGCTCATCTTGCGAAGCCATTTTGTCATCAAGATATTGGCGGCATTTCAGGATTCTTCTTTTTGATTCTTCTGATAGTTCAATTTTGTAATCTTCTTTTAATATATGATAGATGATCTTAAAAGTCAGTTTTTCCGGACTAATTTGATGTACATTCATTTGTATACATTTTAGTATAAATTCAGTTAAAATAGCTAAGTTGGTTGTTACGCCGGAAATTTAATTTTAGGAAAATTGATTGTAAAATGGATAATCGAAATATAAAATTATGGATGATCCTAAATTTCCGATCTCGTGCGAATTGGATGAACGCACTTGATGATCGGACTTAGCAGAGTGAAGTACGATTAACTTTAATTTTAAACTTTAAGGACCAGTTCATCGTTATTTTTTGTGAGGTTAAAAGTATAAATTATTTATATTCAATGCTAAAGAAAAATTATTTTATTTTGTAGTAAAATTGAAAACGGATGGATAATCAAATAAGAGATGGAATTCTAAAAAACCTTCATGAGCAGGAAGCAACGCTCCTTTACTTCTTCTCAAATCATTGTGCACCTTGTTCTACTTTGCGGCCAAAGGTTTCGGATTTATTGAAAGATAAATTCCCGAAAATGAATTTCATGTTGATTGATGCGGAGGCCGAGCCTGAATTTTCAGCCAATTACAACGTGTTTGCAAGTCCAACAATCATCTTGTTTTTTGATGGGAAAGAAACCAGACGATTTAGTAAGTTCATATCAATGTTAGAGTTGGAACAAAGTATCGAGCGTTATTATAAAATGATTTTTGAGGAATAAATTTGGTGATGGATGCAAAATTATTGAGCCTGTGTTTTCATGATCTTTACCAGGCGGGTTTAACTACAGCTTCCGGTGGAAATATTTCCTGTCGTCAAACAGATGGATTGATTTGTATCTCTCCTTCACAAATTGATAAAGGATATTTAAAGCCTCAGGATTTTGCATTGTTAAATTTTGATGGAGTACAAGTTGGTAATAATAAACCTTCAATGGAATATCCCTTTCATTTATCGCTTTACAGAAAATTTCCGCATATCAAAACAGTGGTACATATTCATCCGCTCGTATTTGTTGCACTCAGCCTTCTTTCAAAAAACGATTATGAGTTGAAAGGGATAAGTGAAAAATTCAATTTTGGATATGCTGATTATGCAATACCGGGAAGTGATTTATTAGGTTCAAATATTTGCAAAGCATTTAAGGATAATGTGGATGTGGTATTGATGCAAAACCATGGAGTAATTGCAATCGGTACAGAATTGAATGTAGTGATTGAACGAATTGTTGAATTAAATCAGGCCATCATAAAGCATTTTAACCTGGGTTCAATTGTTGATAAATTTTCGCTAACTGGTAAATTAAATCTTAAATCCGAAAATACGTCCCGCTTTTATGAAGAAAGAACCAAGCATTTTTTAAGTATAAAGAATGAAGTAAAATTTGTTGAATATAATAAAAGAGGCTTATTTACGACTGCTGTTCAATTTCAATCTTTAAAATTAGGATCTCATTCTGCATTTTCGACTCATATTATCCCGGAGAGTTATTTAATCTTAAAAGATCCACTTTTTCAAAATAAAAAATTCAATAAAGCACAAATAGATGTTTACCTTAAATTATTCGATGAGCAAATTAAAGTTTTAATTTTTAATGATGGATGGGCATTGATCAGTGGAACTTCTCTTTACAATTTATACGATAAAATGGAGGTGCTTGATTTTACAGCTAAAGTGATTTTAATTGCCCTAAAGATGGGGCAGATTGATTTGCTTTCTGATTCTCAAATTTTGAAATTAAAAGAGAAATTTCTATAAACGGGATGGCGTCCCGAATTTATCGGGAAGCCATCCCTTCATAAGACCTTATCCGGAAAATTCCTTAATCAGTTCTTCAATATTTATTTTTTTCTGATCACCTGAAACCATATTTTTAAGCGTGATCATGTTCTCGTTCATTTCAGATTCACCTACAAGTGCTACAAAACGTATCTTTTTGCTATCGGCATAACTCATCTGTTTTTTCATTCGGCCCGAATCAGGGAAAAGTTCTGCATTGATTCCTGCCTGTCGAAGCCGGGTGATCACTTTAAGGCAATATTGAGCTTCTTTGAACCCAAAATTAGCAAACATGATTTGTGTGCCAATTTGGGCACTTTCAGGGAACAGATTGAGTTCGTTCATCACATCGAATATGCGATCGGCACCAAACGAAACGCCTACTCCTGAAACATTAGGTAATCCAAAAATTCCGGTTAAGTCATCATATCTTCCACCTCCGCAAATACTTCCCATTTGGGCATCTTTTGCTTTTACTTCAAAAATGGCTCCGGTATAATAATTGAGTCCGCGTGCAAGGGTCAAATCAAGGGTCCAATGGGTTTTTAGGTCCAGTTCTTTCAAATACTTCATGATGGTCATGGTTTCTTCCAAGCCACGCATCCCTATTTCCGAATCTTTTAAAACCTCCATCAGTTTTGGAAACTTAACCTTTAAAATCCCTTCCAGCAAAATGATGGGTTGCAGCTTATCAATCGCATCTTTTTGAATTCCTTTTTCGGCTAATTCTGCATTTACGGCTTCGAGCCCTATTTTATCCAATTTATCGATGGCAATGGTGATGTCAATAATTCTGTCGGGCTCGCCAATAATTTCAGCAATGCCTGCTAATATTTTTCGGTTGTTGATTTTTACTTCGGTTTCAATTCCCAATCTTCGGAAAATATCATCAATAATCAAAACTAACTCGACCTCATTCAATAAAGCATCGCTTCCGATCACGTCCACATCACATTGGTAAAATTCGCGGTAACGGCCTTTTTGCGGACGATCGGCTCGCCACACCGGTTGTATTTGATAACGTTTAAAAGGAAAAGTAATTTCGTTTTGATGCTGAACCACGTAACGGGCAAAAGGAACGGTTAGATCGTATTTTAATCCTTTTTCTGAAATAAAAGTGGCAAACTTATTTGCATCGGTAGTTGTTTTTTGATCCTCATTCAGCTTACCCAAAAACTCCCCTGAATTCAGCACTTTAAAAAGCAAACGGTCGCCTTCTTCGCCATATTTTCCCATGAGGGTCGAAAGGTTTTCCATGGCCGGAGTTTCGATGGGTTGGTAGCCATATAATTTAAATACCTCACGAATGGTGTCGAAAATATAATTTCTCTTGATCATCACTTCCGGTGAAAAATCGCGGGTTCCTTTAGGGATTGAAGGTTTTTGAGCCATTTTTTCTTGATTAATCTTTATTGCAAAAGTAGAGCATTTTCTTTGTTTACAAAAATTTCAGTTTTCTTAAGAGTGAATTATTATACTCGGCACATCCGGCTTCACCTTCCGAAGGAGCCCATGTGGCAAAATTTTTATCATCCGAAGCATCCCATGGGCCATCCTTGATTTCATAAACCAAACTATCAGGTTCTAAGGTTAACAATGTGTGCCAGGTTTTTGCAGGAATTTCCGCCCCATAATTTCCAATGATTGGATCTAAAATTAGATGGTCGATAATTTCTCCTTTTTCTGAAAATTCAATTATTAAAACCCGTCCTTTCAAAATGATAAAAGATTCCATTTTGTCCGGATTTTCATGTTTGTGCGGTTGCACGTAAGTTTCTGGATTTGTAGCATGGATCATACGATGGATGCGATCAGAAAAATGTTGATGGAAATTGAAATTCTTTCTCTTTCTGTCTGATTTTGTTGCTTCCTGGATGAGCGGATTAGTTATCTGGTTTGTGATGTGAATCATTTATTTAATTTTAATTCATGATCATCCATTGTTTTAAATAGCTTGAAAATTAACTCTCTTTTTGAATTATCCCTATAATCGGGATGGAAAATTAATTGAGGAATTTGAATTAGAATGATGGCCGCAAAAAGCATTAGAGATATACTTTCTTCTTCAAGAAAGTAATTTAAAAATAGAGAGATCATCAAAAGAATTAAAAGAATAATAAGCATAATCTTTGAAAACTTCTTCTTCTTTTTATTTATAAGGATTAGCTTTTGTAATAAGGCTTCTGGGATGGTTCCTAATTCCTTTATTAATTTCTTGTCTTTAAAAGGCATTAATCCTAATTCCTCA